>OIOH01000007.1_pt1 | contig 33419 bp, 27 predicted proteins | sample 1585501 | NCBI WGS metagenome assembly OIOH01 (sample SAMN02674597, study PRJEB24791) | human gut metagenome, SKBSTL013 | isolation source: stool | host: Homo sapiens | place: USA
CTTTTGTGATTTTATTCCTCAAAGAGACTGGCCTGGTAGGGCAGGCCCGCCTGGCCGATATTCCGGCGCTGGGCGGCGTTTTCCTCCGTCAGCGCGTCAGTAATGGCCATTTTGCGGATGATGTTCCGCACGGTGGCGTCCAGGGCCGTCCCCTCCCGATAGTCGGCAGGGAAGATGAAGTCCACCCGCCCCTTGGCCAGCAGGTCCTCCACCCCCTGGCGGTTCTCCTGCTGATACACGGCGATGGCCTGGCCGCCATAGGCCCGCATCATCTTCATGCACGGCACGTCGGACAGTCCGTCGCCGATGTAGATCATGTTGGTAAAGGGCACCCGCTTGCTGTCGTCGGGCATGGAGTCGTTCAGGCTCTTGTCGTCGGACACGTCCAGAACGCCCTTGTTGATGCGATAGACGAACTGGGTCTTGTTGGTGAAGTTCACGTCCAGCTTGGGCCAGGAGGCCAGCCCGTCCCGGTCATAGAAGAACTCACAGGCGTAGATCTCCCGGAACTCCCGGGCGATGCCGCTGCCCTCGATGATCTCCCGCAGGCCGGAGGAGATGACATAGTGCTCCACCTGCACCCCCTGGCTGCGGCCGAAGGCGTTGATGCGGCCGAACCAATCCGCCACCCCGGGGAACAGCTCCAGGCTGTGGCCGCAGCGCACCAGAAACTCCCGGTCCAGCCGGATGTTCTGGGTCCGGCACTCGGCGATCATGGTGTACATATACGCCAGAAGGCCGTCCATGCGGTTCTCCCGGCCGAAATCGTTGGCCTTTTTCCAAAACTCCGCCGGGGTATAGCCCAGAGCCGGGATAAAGGCGTAGTCCTCCATATCCGTGGTGCACAGGGTCTTGTCAAAGTCATACAGCAGGGCCACGATGGGCGTCATACTGCCACCTCCTTGCAGATAAGGCAAAAGCGGCCGCCGGGCCGCTTTTGACAGAATGATTCACCGCCGGTCGCCGCCGTTATAGTTGCGGCCAAACTGCAGGTCCTCCAGATTCAGCTTGAAATCCAGGGGGAAGGGAGACTCCTCCTCTTTCTTCTCCTGAAACTCCGGCTGCGGCTCCGGTTCGGCGGCAGACTCCGGCTGGGGGGCCTCCTCCTGGGGAACAGGCTCCGCGTCCGCCACGGGCACGGCGTTCTCCTCCGGGGCGGGCAGGGTCACCGCCTCGTTCTCCGGCTCCTGGTCCTCCTGCTCCGGGGCATTGCGCTCCGGCAGGGAATCCAGAAACGCCAGCTGCTGGGCGCACAGGTCCCGGCTGCGCTGGATGAAGTCCTCCGTCTCGCTCTGGGCCGTTGCCAGCTTCTCCCAGGAATCCCGGATCTCCTGCTGGAGCTGCCGGGCCTGGACATCCGCCTCGCCCCGGGCGTCGGCAAGGATCTGCTCCGCCTGGGCCTGGGCATCGGCGATGGTCTTTTCCTTCTCCGCCTGGGCGTCGGCCACCATCTGGGCCGCCATCTTCTGGGCCGCCAGCAGGGTGGAGCGCATGGCGTCCTCGGTGGCCCGGTATTCCTCCACCTTTTCCGCCAGCATCTTCAGCTTGGCCTTCAGGGTGGTGTTGTCCTTATACAGGGCGGTATAATCCTCCGTCAAGCCGTCCAGAAACTCGTCCACGGCGGTCATGTTATAGCCGCTGGTCAGGCCGGTGGACTTGGGAAAGGTTTTTTCGGAAACTTCCTGGGGTGTGTACATGCTCTATCCCTCCGTATTCTCTCTCGGTCCGTCACATATACAGGCCGCTGTTTTCCAGTCCGTCGATCAGGTCCCCCATCAGGTCCACCGAATAGGGGGTGACGATATAGGTCTTGGCCGCCACGCGCTTGACGTTGCCGCTGGTGGCATAGGCCACGCCGGACACGAAGTCCAGCAGACGCCGGGCGATATCCGGGTCGGTGTTCTCCATATTCATCACCACCGTGCGCTTTTCCATCAGATGGTCAGCAATGGTGTTGGCATCCTCATCAAACTTCACCGGCTTCATCAGCACCACCTTCAGCTGCCCGGCGGAGTTGATGTTCACCACCTTGCTGCGGCGGTCGTCGCTGCGGCGCTCCTCGTCCCGGCGGGGACGCTCCGGGCGCTCCTCCTCCTGATACTCCTCCGGTTCATCCTCCTCGTCATAGGGGTGGATAAACTTTCTGAACTCGTCCTTCAGGCTCATATGCGTCCCTCCTGTTCTTTATTTCGTATAGTCCCGCGCGCCGAAGATCGCCGTGCCCACCCGGATCATGTTGCTGCCGCACCGGATGGCGTCGGCGAAGTCGCCGCTCATGCCCATTGAGAGATATTCCATCTTATTATCGTATATTTTTGCATTGATGTCAACATATAACCAACGCATTTTCTCGAAATATGCCAAATTTCCGTGGGGCTCCGCCGCCACCGGGGGGATGGTCATCAGTCCCCGCACCTGCACATGGGGCAGGGCCCGGGCCATCTCCGCCGCAGCGTGGATCTGATCCGGGGAAAAGCCGCTTTTGGCGGCCTCGCCGCCGATGTTCACCTCCAGCAGGATATCCTGGCAGAGCTCCAGTCTTCCGGCGGCCTTTTCGATCTCCTGCAAAAGCTCCGTGCTGCCCACAGACTGGATCAGATCGGCCTTGCCCACCACCTGGCGGACCTTGTTGCGCTGCAAATGGCCGATAAAGTGCAGGGGACGGCCCTCATAGGCGTTTTCCGCCAGCTTGGCGGTCATCTCCTGGACCCGGTTTTCCCCCAGGGCGTCAATACCGGCGGCAATGGCCTCCTGGCAGGCGGCAGCGTCGTTCATTTTGCTGGCGCCCACCAGGATGATGTCGGCGCCGGTGCGGCCGGTCTCCCGGGCCGCCTGGTCCATCTGCTGCCGGACGGCGGCAATGTTCTCCGCAATAGACATAGTGAAAGCCTTCCTTTCCCGTATTAATCTCCTGTCAATATCTGTGAGCCGTCCAGGGTGACGCCGGTCATGATGACCTCGTCCCCGGGACGCAGGGTGTCCAGTCCGTCGGTGTTCTGGGGCACCGACACCAGCACATAGTCATCTCCCTGGTACACCATGTCCACCGGCTTGAACCGGGAGAAGCTGCCCTGGGCGCAGTAAACCCCCAGGGTCCCGTCCTCCTGCTGCCGCAGGCACACGGAGGGCAGACGCAGCCCGGTGTAGCTGTGGAGCACGATCTGGGCCGTCTGGTGCCGCAGCTGGGTGGTCTCCGCCAGATACTCCCGGCAGGCCAGCACCACCACGCACCGGCCGTCCTCCGCCGGGCCGACGGAGTGGACCGTGGCGGCGATGTCATCGGTGATGCCTTTGGTCAGCCGCAGGGACACGCTGCCGCAGCCGGCGATGCGCTGGGCCTCCTCCTGGGTGACGGCGGCGGCATAGTACCAGGTGTTGCCGTAGATGAGCTTTCCCACGTTGGCGTTATTCTCCCCGGCGGTGAGCTTGTCCAGGGCGCTGGGGGTCAGGTCATCCAGCCCCGCCGGGGTCAGCACGGACTCGTATCCGTCGCACACGGCGGAGTAGGTCCCCGCCCGGGGGGCGGTGATGTTGGCCGCGCCGGTGAGTCCCGCCTGCAAAGAGTCGATCTCGTCCTGCACGGCGGTGATCTCGGCCTTGATCTCCTGGCTGGAGGTATAGGCCCGGCTGCGCTTGACAATGGCGGCCTTCAGCTGGGACAGGTCGCCGGAGGCGGCGGTATAGTCCCCGCCGGTGAGGTTCTTCCGCAGGGCCATGATGTCGTCGGAGATGGAGCCGTCCAGCTTCAGGGCGGCGTCGGGGTTCAGGTAGGAGGACAGGGCATACTCCAGCTGCTCCAGCTGGAGCCGCTTGGCCTGGATCTGGGCCACGGCCTCCAGGGCCCCGGGGCTGTCATAGGTGGCGGCAATGACCTGGCCCTGGCCCACCTTCTCCCCCTCCTCCCGGGTGGGACTCAGGGTCCCGGCGTCGGTGCGGAAGGTCTCCTCCTCCCGCACCAACCAGCCGGAGGCCTCCACGGCGTCCTCCGTGGTGCTGGTATACACCCGGGTGGTGGCGTAGGGGTTCGTCAGATACCGCACCCCCTGGACCAGGAAATAGAACACCACCGCCGCCGCCAGGGCAATGGACAGAATTTTGAATACGCGGGTGGATTTCATGGCGTAACCTCCTTTGGTGGCCGGGTGATGGTGTTGGGGCGCTGCCGCGCGCCGGGGCATGTCTCAAAAATTCTCCGTGCCCAAGGCTTTGCCTGCGGCAAAGCGCTTGTGCGCCCTGTCGGGCGGCGGCGCTATTGCGCCTCCGACGGCAGGCATGGGTCATACAGGACCACCGGGTGCAACGGGACAATCGTAGATATAGCGTGCTTATAGATCACCTGCTGCCTGCCGTCGGTGTCCAGCACCACGGTGAAGCTGTCGAAGCCGGTGACGCTGCCCCGCATCTGGAAACCGTTCATCAGAAACACGGTCACAGGCAGGCTCTGCTTGCGGACTTTGGTCAAAAAGATGTCCTGAAGGTTGTTTTTCTGCATAACGAATGCTCCTTTTCTCTTTGTGCGGACGGCTGTCCGCCTGCCCTTATCCTAAGCCATGGGCTGTGAGAAAATCTGTCGCATTCTGGAGAGCCGCCGGGAAATCCGGCTCCTTGTCCCAGTAGATCCAGTGGATCGCCGGGTTCCGCCGCAGCCAGGTCAGCTGCCGCTTGGCATATTGGCGGGAGCGGAGCTTGACCTCCTCCACCGCCTGCTCCGCCGTGGCCGTGCCGTCGGCCACCGCCAGGAACTGCTTGTATCCGATGGCCTGCAGGGCCGTGGCGTCCCGGGGAAGGCCCCCGTCCAGAAGCGCCTGCACCTCCTGCAAAAGCCCCCGGCGGACCATCTCGTCCACCCGGCGGTCGATGCGCTCCCGCAGGTCCGCCCGGTCCCGGAAGTTCAGCCCGATATAGAGAGCCTGGTACCGGTCCGGCTTTTCCCGGCCCCGCTTGTCCCGCCGGGACATGGGCTCCCCGGTCTCCTCATATACCTCCAGGGCCCGGAGGATGCGCTTTTCGTCCCGCAGGTGCAGCCGCGCCGCCGTCTCCGGGTCCACGGCCTCCAGCCGCCGCAGCATCTCCCGGGGCCCCAGCTCCCGCAGCTCCTGCTGAAGCCGCAGGCGGGTCTGCCCCCCCTGGCAGCCGGGGGCGAAGTCGTCTCCCCGGATCAGGGCGTCCAGGTACAGGCCCGTGCCCCCGGCCAGCACCGGGAGCTTTCCCCGGCTGAGGATATCCTGAATGCAGGCGTCCGCCGCCTGGCAGAACCGGGCCGCAGACCACTGCTCCGCCGGGTCCGCCACGGCGATCATGTGATGGGGGACCCCCTCCATCTCCTCCGCCGTGGGGGCGGCGGTGCCGATGGTCATGCCCCGGTAGATCTGCATGGAGTCCACGGACACCACCTCGCCGTTCAGCCACCGGGCCAGGGCCACGGCCATTTTCGTTTTTCCGCTGGCGGTGGGTCCTACCACGCACAGAACAGTCATAGGCGGTTCCTTTCCCGGGCTGTCACGCCCGCTTGAACATCTTCTCCACCTGGTATTTGCTGAGCTTCACCGCCACCGGGCGGCCATGGGGGCAATACTGGATCTCCCCGGACTGGACCCGGTCCACCAGACGCCGCAGCTCGGCGGGGTCGGTGTGCATCCCGGCCTTGATGGCGGATTTGCAGGCCATGGTGGACAGCAGGCTGTCCCGGGCCGCGTCCGGGTCCGCCCGGTTCAGCCGCAGGTCCTCCGCCAGTTCCTCCAGGGCCCCGGCGGGGTCGTCGATATCGCCGGGTACCTCCCGCACCAGCACCGCGCCGCCGAAATCCTCGCACCGGAAGCCGTATCGCTCCAGCAGGGGCAGCTGCTCCAGCACCGCCGCGCAGTCCTCCGGCGGCAGCTCCACCGCCAACGGCTCCAGCAGGGTCTGGGTCATCACCGGCTCCGCGGCGGCCTTCAGCGCGTCGAACCGCACCCGCTCATGAGCGGCGTGCTTGTCGATGAGCCACACATTCTCCTCCTCGTCCTCGCAGATGATATAGGTCCGCAGCACCTCCCCGGCGATGCGCCAGGGGGCCTCATGCGGCGGCTCCAGAGTCACCTGCTCCGGCAGGGATACCGTCTCCTGCACAGGCGGTTCCTCCCGCACAGGCGCCGGTTCCTGCGGCTCTGCCGCAGGGGCCGGGGACGGCGGGGTGATGTGATAGCTGACGCCGGGCCGGGCCGTGGGGGCCGTGAAGGCCTTCCCCGGCTCCGGGGCCACGTCCCGCACCGCCAGGGCCGGCTGTTCCGCCTGGTGCACCGGCCGGGCCGGGGCGGCGGGCCGGGCAGTATAGCTGCCCAGCGGCGGCTTCTCCGGCTGGGGCTTCTGCTGCTGCCGGAACTCCTGGGCGGTCATGGTCCGGTAAAAGGGCTTTTCCTCCTGCCGGGCGGGCTGTTCCGCCCGGTTCAGGGCGTCCATGACGGTATAGTACACCGCGTCAAAGGCGGTTTTGTCGGATACGAATTTCACCACGGTCTTGGCCGGGTGCACGTTCACGTCCACCCGGTCCTCCGGCAGGGTCAGATGCAGCACGCAGCCGGGGAACTTCCCCTTCAGCAGGCGGTTGCGGTACGCCTCCTCCAGGGCCGCCGACAGCAGCTGGCTTTTCACGAACCGGCCGTTGACGAAGAACAGCTGGCGGCCCCGGGTGCCGTGGCCGTTCAGGGGCCGGGTCACATAGCCCGACACCTGCACGTCGCCGCCGCAGCCCCGGACCTCCTGCAGGCCCATGGCGAAGTCCCGGCCCATGGCCGCGTATACGGCAGACAGCAGCTGCCCGTCGCCGGGGGTGTGGAGCACCTCGGCCCCGTCCCGCAGCAGCTTGAAGGACACCTCCGGATGGCTCAGGGCCAGGTGCTGGACGATGCCCGCCACGGCGGCTCCCTCGGCGCTGTCCTTTTTCATGAATTTCATCCGGGCGGGGGTGTTGTAAAACAGGTCCCGCACGCAGATGGTGGTGCCCTCCGGGCACCCGATCTCCTCCACCTGGCCCGGCACGCCCCCCTCCAGATGCAGGGAGGCCCCGGTCTGGGCCCCGGTCTGGCGGGTCAGGATATCCACCCGGGACACGGCGGAAATAGCCGCCAGGGCCTCCCCCCGGAAGCCCAGGGTGCCGATGGCAGCCAGGTCCCCGGCGGTGCGCAGCTTGCTGGTGGCATGGCGCAGAAACGCCGTGGGCAGCTGCTGGGGCGCGATGCCGCAGCCGTTGTCCGTCATCCGCAGATAGGTCAGGCCCCCGTGCTGCACCTCTGCCACGATGGCGGTAGCCCCGGCGTCCAGGGCGTTTTCCAGCAGCTCCTTGGCCACGCTGGCGGGCCGCTCCACCACCTCGCCGGCGGCGATCAGGTCCGCCACGTGCCGGGGCAGGCATTGAATATCAGGCATAGCGTTGTCCTTTCGTGTTACGTCAGCTTCTTTTTCAGCTCATACAGCAGCTGCAATGCCTCCAGGGGCGTCAGGGAGTCCACCTGGGCCCGGCGCAGCCGGTCGATGACCTCCCCCTCGGCCACGGCGGCAAAGGACACCTGGTCCTCCCGGGGAGCGGGGGCTGCCGCCGGGTGGCCGGACTCCTCCTCCAGCTGCCGGAGGATCTTTCTGGCCCGGGACACCACCGCCTCCGGCAGGCCCGCCAGCTTGGCCACCTCGATGCCGTAGCTGCGGTCCGCGCCGCCGGGGACGATCTTCCGCAGGAACACGATCTCCTCCCCCCGGGTGCGGACGGCGATGTTATAGTTCTTCACGCCGGGAAGGGTCCCCTCCATGGCGGTCAGCTCGTGATAGTGGGTGGCAAACAGGGTCTTGGCCCCCAGGCGCTTGGGGTCGGCGCAGTATTCCAGCACCGCCCGGGCGATGCTCATGCCGTCGAAGGTGGAGGTGCCCCGGCCGATCTCGTCCAGGATCAGCAGGCTGTCGGCGGTGGCGGTGCGCAGAATGTCGCTGACCTCCGTCATCTCCACCATAAAGGTGGACTGTCCCGCCGACAGGTCGTCGGAGGCCCCGATGCGGGTGAAGATCCGGTCCACGATGCCAAGCCTTGCGGCCTTGGCCGGGACAAAGGACCCGATCTGGGCCATGAGCACCATCAGCGCCACCTGGCGCATATAGGTGGACTTGCCCGCCATGTTGGGGCCGGTGATGATGGACACCCGGTCCTCGCTGCGGCCCATATAGGTGTCGTTGGGCACAAACAGGGCGTCAGGCCGCATGGCCTCCACCACCGGGTGGCGTCCCTGGTGGATTTCGATGACCCCGGACTCGTCCACCGCCGGGCAGCAGTAGTTGTTCTTCACTGCCACCGCGGCCAGGGAGCACAGGCAGTCCGCCTCCGCCACGGCGGCGGCCGTGGCCTGGATCCGGGCCACATGGCCGCTCAGCTCCTGCCGCAGGCGGGTGAACAGCTCATATTCCAGGGCCGACACCCGGTCCGAGGCGGACAGAATGTCGTGCTCCAGGTCCTTCAGCTCCTGGGTAATATAGCGCTCGCCGTTGACCAGGGTCTGCTTGCGGATATAGGTATCCGGCACCTGGTCCTTGAAGGAGTTGGACACCTCGATGTAGTATCCGAATACCTTGTTGTATCCGATCTTCAGGGTGCGGATGCCGGTTTTCTCCTTTTCGGCGGCCTCCATGGAGGCGATGACGCCCTTGCCGCCATGGAGGATGCTCCGCAGGCGGTCCACCTCCGGGTCGAAGCCCTCCCGGATGAACTCCCCCTCCCGGACGGAGAAGGGGGGATCGTCGCACAGGGTGCGGCCGATGAGGTCCGTCAGGTCCTCCAGGGGGTCCAGCTGGGCCAGCTCCCCCAGGCGGCCCCGGTCAAAGGCCGACAGCAGCTCCTTTACATGGGGAAGCCGCGCCATGGCGTTTTTCAGGGATACCACGTCCCGGCCCCCGGCGGTGCCGTATACAATGCGGCCCACCAGCCGCTCCATGTCGCCGATGCCGGACAGGGCCAGGGCCAGCTCCTCCCGGGTCATGGTGTGGTCCACCAGCTGGCCCACGGCGCCGCTGCGGCGGGTGATGGCCGTTACGGACAGCAGGGGCCGCTCCAGCCAGCTGCGGAGCATCCGCCCGCCCATGGGGGTCTTGGTCTTGTCCAGCACCCACAGGAGGCTGCCCTTTTTCTCCTTGCTGCGTAGGGTCTCCGTCAGCTCCAGATTCCGCCGGGCCGTCAGGTCCAGCTCCATAAACTGCCCCTGCTGATAATAGTCCAGGTCGTCCACATGGCGCAGGTCGGTTTTCTGCGTCTCGTGGAGATAGCCCAGCAGGGCTCCCAGCGACAGCGCCGCCGCGGGATTCCCCTTGGGCAGCCGGGCGGCGGCCTCGTCGCCGAACTGCTGCCGGACGGTCCTTTCCGCCTCCTGCAATTGAAAGCGTCCGGCGCTCAGCCGCTCCACATGGCAGTGGAGCTTATCCTGCATCAGACTCAGCAGCGGCCCGCAGTCGTAGGCCGCCTGGTTCACCACCGCCTCCGCCGGGGAAAACCGCCCCAGCTCGTTGAGCAGGTGCTCCGCCCGGTCCGGACCCTGGAAGGCGGTGACGTGGGTCTTGCCGGTGGAGATGTCGCACACGCTGAAGCCCGCGCAGGTGTCGTCCAGATACAGCCCCGCGCAGAAGTTGGAGCGTCCCTCCTCCAGGCAGGCCGCGTCAATGACCGTGCCGGGGGTCACCACCCGGATGATGTCCCGGTCCACCAGGCCCTTGGCCGTGGCAGGGTCCTCGGTCTGCTCGCAGATGGCCACCTTGTAGCCCTTGGCAATAAGCCGGGCAATATAGGCGTCCGAGGCGTGATAGGGGATGCCGCACATGGGGATCTTCTCCTCGAAGCTCTTGTTCTTGTCCTTATCCCGGGTGGTCAGGGTCAGGTCCAGCTCCTTGGACGCCTTCCGGGCGTCGTCGCCGAACATCTCGTAAAAATCTCCCAGCCGGAAAAACAGGATGGCGTCCTGATTCTGTTCCTTAATCTGCAGATACTGCTTCATCATGGGGGTCAGCTCTGCCATGGTTTCACCCGCGCTTTCTGCCGCATAGGCGGCTGATCTGTCGAATGGTGGTGGAAAACATTGTTGAAAAGTGCAAAACTTATTGTTCTATGGGGCATATGCCCGCTTCGCGGCGTTGGCCGTGGTATCTTATGCATCAAAAAGCCTCGCAGAGTTTGCCGCCCGCAGGCGGTAAATGAAATGCAATCATTTTCGGCCGGGGCGTGTACCTGGCCGAAAATACTTCTCGGTCTGCAAGTGTGGAATTGGTTCGCCCATGGCGGACCAATTATGCGCGCAGCAGACTGCGGGCCTTTTGTCCAAAAAGGGCAAGGCCCTTTTTGGACAGTTTTATGCATCAAAAGAACGTTGTTCTTTTGATGCAGGAAGCATCTCCCCGAACAGGGCCCAGGTGTTGCTGTCGGTGATCTTCACGTCCCGGTACTGGCCCAGGGCGGACTTGTCCCCCACCAGGTGCACCAGCCGTCCCCCCGCCGTCCGGGCGGACAGGGGCCACCGGGTGTCGTCGGTTTCGCCGTCCACCAGCACCCGCAGGGTCCGGCCCACATACCCGGCGTGGAGCCGGGCAGAAATCTCGTTCTGGGTGCTGCACAGGGTGTCGAACCACTTCTGCTTCTCCGCCCGGGGCACCGGATCGTCCATTTTGGCCGCCGGCGTACCGGGCCGGGGGGAGAAGATGAAGGTGAACAGGGCGTCGAATTCCACCTGCCGCACCAGGTCCACCGTCTCCATGGCCTCGGCCTCCGTCTCGCCGGGGAAGCCGATGATCACGTCCGACGTCAGCACCAGGTCCGGCATGACCTTCCGGGCATAGCCGATCAGGTCCAGGTATTTCGCCCGGTCATAGGGGCGGTTCATGGCCCGCAGCACCCGGTCGCTGCCGGACTGCACCGGCAGGTGCAGCTGGTGGGCCACGTGGCGGCTCTGGGCCATGGTGTCAAACAGCTTATAGCTGGCATCCTTGGGCTGGGACGACATAAAGCGGATCAGGTAGTCGCCGTCGATCTTGTCCAGCTCCCGCAGAAGGTCCGCAAAGTCCCAGGGCTCCGGCAGGTCCTTTCCGTAGGAGTTCACGTTCTGGCCCAGCAGGGTGATCTCCTTGAAGCCCTCCGCCGCCAGCTGGCGGACCTCCTCCACGATCTTCTCCGGGGCGCGGCTGCGCTCCCGGCCCCGGACATAGGGGACGATGCAGTAGGAGCAGAAGTTGTTGCACCCATACATGATGGACACCCACGCCCGGACCCGGCCCTCCCGGACCACGGGCATCCCCTCGGCAATGGAGCCGTGCTCGTTCTCCACGGAGAACACCCGGCCCCGGCGGGTATACACCTGATACAGAAGTTCCGGGAACTTCCACAGGGCCTGGGGCCCGAACACCAGGTCCACATGGCGATAGCTGGTCCGGACCTTCTCCGCCACCTCCGGCCGCTGGGCCATGCAGCCGCACAGGCAGATGATCTGCTCCGGGTTCTGCTTCTTGGTGTGGGTCAGGGCGCCCAGGGTGCCGTATACCCGCTTTTCCGCATGGTCCCGGATGGCGCAGGTGTTCATCACCACAATGTCCGCCCGGGCGGCATCGTCGGTGAACTCGCACCCCATGTCCCGCAGCATCCCCAGGATATGCTGGCTGTCGGCCACGTTCTGCTGGCACCCGAAGGTGTCCACCAGAGCCAGAGGCGTCCGGCCCCGGGCCTGGTGCATGGCGTGGATTTTTTCGGTAAATTCCCGCTGGCGGGCCATCTGCCCGTCGTCGAGAAGCACTTGCTTTCTGTCCAATGGAAACCTCCCAGCCGCCCCGTGTCGTGAAAAAGGCGGCACTTCCCTAATTTAATAATTTATCATACCACATTTTCCGGCCTGATACAAGAAAGCCCGCCGGGAAAAATGGCGAAAAATTTGTGTCCCGGGCGCTTTATCTTGTCCATGGAATATGGTATACTGGATAAAATATCGAAAAAACGAGGACATCGCACCATGAGAGACAACGAAACCAGATGGCCCGCCCCCCAGGCGGAGGCCGACGGCCTCATCGAGGGCCGCAACGCTGTGATCGAGGCCCTGCGGGCCGGAACGGCCATTGACAAGATCTATCTGGCCAAGGGCGAGACGGACAAGACCCTGAGCCATATCGCCTCCCGGGCCCGGGAGGCCGGTGTGGTGGTGGTGGAGGCGGACCGGCGGAAGCTGGACGCCATGAGCCGCACCCACTCCCACCAGGGGGTCATCGCCCTGGCCGCCGTCCGGGAATACGTCAGCGTCCAGAGCATCCTGGATGCCGCCGCCGCCAAGGGGGAGCCGCCTCTGCTGGTGGTGTGCGACGAGATATCCGACCCCCACAACCTGGGGGCCATCCTCCGCACCGCCGAGTGCGCCGGGGCCCACGGGCTCATCATCCCCAAGCGCCGCTCCGCCGGGCTCACCGCCATCGTGGGGAAAACCTCCGCCGGGGCTGTCAGCTATCTGCCGGTGGCCCGGGTGGCCAACCTGACCTCCGTCCTGAAGGACCTGAAAAAACAGGGGGTCTGGATCTTCGGCACCGCCGCCGGAGCCTCCACCAACCTGTACAGCGCCGATCTCAAGGGCCCGGCGGCCATTGTCATCGGCTCCGAGGGAGATGGCATGAGCCGCCTGGTGGCGGAAAACTGCGATTTCCTGGTCAGCATCCCCATGAAGGGGCATATTTCCTCCCTGAACGCGTCGGCGGCCGCCGCCATCCTGCTGTATGAGGCCGTGCGCCAGCGCCGGGGATAACAACGAGGGATCACCATGCGTAACGAAGACATGCGGCCCACGCCGCCGGAGATGGACTTCACCATAGACGACATTCTGGACGAATTCGGCTCGGGTGGGTCCCGAAGGGAGCCGGAGCCGGCCCCCGAACCGGAGCCCATCCCCGAACCCGAACCGGTCTCCGAACCGGAGCCTGAGCCGGAGCCGGCCCCCGAACCGGAACAAGAGCCGGAACAAGAACCACAACCAGAACCCGAACCGGAACCGGAGCCTGTTCCGGAGCCGGAGTATCGTCCGGACGACGAACCGCCCCGGGAGACCCCCCTGGACCGGCTGCGCCGCCGCTTCCGGCAGCGGCAGGAGGACCCGGACGAGCCCCGGGCCGTTCCGGAGGAGGACGACGAGGACGGCGTCCTGCCGGAGCGGGTGCCTTTGAGGGAGCGCCTGTCCGCCGCCGCCCAGTGGGTCCGGGACCGCATCCCCGCCCGGGACCTGGAAAACCCGGACGACGCCCCGGAGGAGCCGCCGGAGCCGGAGCCCACCATGGACGACGCCGCCCGGGAGCAGAAGTGGCAGTGCGCCCGGCTGCACCGGCAGCGTCTGCTGCTGACGGCGCCCACCCTGCTGGCCATAGCCGTGGCCGTCATCGACGGGCTGGATCTGCTGTCCCAGGGGTGGTATGACCACGTCTGGCTGCGCTGCGGCATACCGGCGGGGCTGCTGGCCCTGTGCCTGCTGCTGAGCACCCGGCTGTGGCACGAGGCAGGGGAGAGCCTGGGCCATGGGCGCGTCACCGCCCCGGCGGCGGCTCTGGTGTGCGGCCTGGCAGCCCTGGCGGACAGCGCCCAGTGCCTGTTTCTGGGGCAATGCCCGAACCTGCCCTTTGCCGCCCCGGCGGCGGCGTTGCTGTATCTGTGCGCCTGCGGCCAATATCGCGCCGCCCGGGCCCGGTATGACAGCTTCCGCCTGGCTCAGCTGGGTGGCACGCCGCCGTATGTGGCCTCCGTCACCGCCGCCGGAGCCTGCAAGCAGCAGGGGCGGCTGGAGGGCTTTTACCGCATGTGGCAGTCCCCGGACCCCGCCGCCCGGTGGCAGCCCATTCTGACGCCGCTGTACCTGGCCCTGGCCACGGTGCTGGCCCTGGTGGCAGCCCTCAGCGGGCACCAGATGAACCGCTTCCTCTGGCTGTGGTCGGCGCTGCTGTCGGCCACGGTACCCCTGTCCCTGCCCCTGTCCGGGACGCTGCCCCTGTCCCTGCTGTGCCGCCGCCTGCACAAAAGCGGCTGCGCCGTGGCGGGCTGGAGGGGGGCCCGGGCCATTACCGCCGCCCGCCGGGTGGTGGTCACGGACGAGGACCTGTTCCCGGCCGGGGTCCTGTCCCTGCGCGGCAAGGAGAAGAACGAGCCCTCCGCCGCCCTGGGTACGGTGGAGCTTAACGGCCTGAAGGTATACGATCAGGAGATCGGCGAGGCCCTGGCCTATGCCGAGGCCCTGTGCCGGGCCGCCGGAAGCCAGCTGACGCCCCTGCTGCTGCAGCTGATGGACGGCCAGGTCAGCTTCCGCTACGACGCCCACGACCTGCACTATTACGAGGATGGCGGCATCGACTGCACCGTCCGGGGGGCCACGGTGGCCATGGGCAGCGCCTATTTCATGAAAAAGCGCCGCATCGCCCTGCCCCGGGACCTGAAAATGGAAACCGGTGTTTTCATGACGGTGGACGGCCGCCTGGCGGCCATCTTCGCGGTGAAGTACCTGCCCTCCCGGAACGTGGAGTGGGCCCTGCGGGCCCTGCGCCGGAACCGGATGACCCCGGTGCTGGCCACCCGGGGCGTCAACATCACCCCCAATCTGCTGAAGCGGAAATTCCGCCTGAACGCCCGGCCCATTTACCCGGGGGTGGCCACCCGGCTGGCCCTGGCGGACCTGACCGCCCAGCCCGGGGAGTCCCCCAACGCCCTGATCTATCGGGACGGCCTGCTGCCTATGGCGGAAACCGTCATCGGCAGCCAGCGGATGTGTCAGGCGGTGCGCTGGTCCACCGTCCTCAGCTGGATCGGCGGCCTGTGCGGCCTGGTGCTGTCGTACTATCTGACCACCGCCGGCGATTTCGCCGCCCTGTCGCCGCTGTACATGCTGGCCTTCCTGGTTCTGCTGCTGCTCCCCACCCTGCTGCTGTCGGGGCTGGTGAAGTATTACTAATACTTGTCCAAAATGCGCGAAACCTGCGGGCGGCAAACTCTGCGAGACCTTTTTAATAAGCAAAAAACTTCCCCTGCCTATGGCAGGGGAAGTTTTTGCGTTGTCTGGCAGGGGACCGGATCCCCTTGCTTTTGCGGGGTTACTGGAGCAGCAGCAGGCTGAACACCAGGGTGAACAGTGCCACCGTTTCGATAATACCGATGACAATGAAGTAGTTTGCCGTGCCCTTTCCGGTTTCGCCCAGAGCGTCGGCGGAGGCGGCGGCAACCTTGCCCTGGAAGAAGGCAGACAGGCCGATGGCCAGGCCCGCGAAAATGCCGGTGAACATGGCCAGAGCCGCGTCACAGCCGCCCTCCACGGCGCTGCGGATGAAGTTCATCAGCAGGAAGCCATAGATGGTCTGGGTCAGAGGTGCGCCGGAGAAGGCCACCATGATGAAGGGAGCGGGCTTGCCGTTGGCGTAGCACTTTTTCCACGCGCCCACGGAGGCCTGAGCGGCAAAACCGGAACCAAACGCAGAGCCCATGGCGGACAGGCCCAGAGCGCACGCCATACCAATAAATTCGATATTCATAGTTGATCTCCTATCCGTTTATTTTTTGATTTTATCGTGCTTTTTAAAGGGATCGTAAGCAATACCGGCCCACTCCATACCCAGCTGACCGGAAAACTCCAGCAGGTTCAGGCGGACGCCGTGGACCACCACAGACAGCAGGCCCATGACGATGTTCAGCCCGTGACCGATCAGCAGGATCAGGATGGCGGCGATGACCAAGGGGCCCTTGAAGCCCAGGGCCATGTTGTTGAAGCTCTGAGCGATGGCCAGAGACGCCATGCCCACGGCAAACAGGCGGATGTAGCTCATGATGTTGCCGAAGGCGCTGATGGTGTTCAGGAACACCGTGAACGCGTCGCCCAGGCCCGCCTTCAGGCCCTGGCCGAAGCTCTTGTCCGGGGACATACCGCCGAACAGCACCACCAGCAGGAAGCCCGCGATGACCACGCAGGCCACAGGCATCAGATTCACCTGCTGGCCGATGACCAGGTACAGCACCACGAAATACAGCGCGTCGATGGCGGCCAGCCAGCCCAGGTCCGCCAGCCAGCTCAGGTCCTTCTCCCGGAGCTTGCGGCGGATGTTCATGACGCAGGCCAGCGACAGCTGCACCGTGCCCAGGATGAAGCAGAACTTCATGATGGTGTTCTGCTGGGTGGTGGATTCCACACCGAAGTGGGCGGGATAGTTGGCGAAGGTGGGGATCACCAGGCTCCGGAGCAAGGGCACGTCCATGGCCTGCTCCAGGCCGAACCAGGTGCCTGTCAGCGCGCCCCACACAATGGTGGCAATGGACAGCAGCCACAGCAGCTGCACCGCGGTGGACGCCTTCTTGCTTTTCAGGGTCATGACCAGCGCCGCCAGCAGGAACAGGCAGCCGTATCCGGCGTCGCCGATGATCATGGCAAAGAACAGGGTGAAGAAGCCCAGAAACCAGAAGGAAATGTCATACTCCCGGTAGCCGGGAACCACGCCCAGAATGTCGAACACCGGGATCATCAGCCGGGTGACCTTGTTGTACTTGACCTTGGTGGGGACCTTGTCGTCATCGGCGGCGGGGTCCTCCATAGCCCAGGCCCAGTGGGCCTGGGCGGCGGCCTTCTTGAAGCCCTCCGCCTCCGCCTCCGGGATATAGCCGGTGAGCCACACCAGGCCATCCTGGCTCTGGGACGTGTTGCTGACGGAGGAGTACTCGGCGGCGTTCTGGGTCTTGAGCATCTGGTCGTGGATGCTGGGCAGGTGCTTGGCGGCCTCGGTCAGGAAGGCCTGGCAGCTGCGAAGCCCCTGGTCGCAGTCGTCCCGCTCACGCCGCAGCTGACCCGCACCCTTATCGGGGATGGGGAACTCGGTGACGGGGTAGGTCCCCGGCAGGGGACCGATGGAGGCCAGGGTGGGCATCTTTCCCACCGGGGCCAACCGGATCACACGCACGTCCGGGTCCGCCGCAAGGGCGGCCATGGTCTTTTTATCCGTCCGGTAGACGTGGATGTCGAAGCCTTGGTCCTTCAGCTCCCGCAGCTCCTCCGGGGAGAAGTCGCCCCACTCGGCCAGCTTCTCCGCCGCCGCACCGGCGGCGGTTTTCTTCTCCTGCAGGGTCTTGCGGCGCTCCAGGCAGTCGGCCAGCTCCTTATAAAAAGGCTCAAAGTCCTTGTCGGACATGGGCGCGGTCTCCCGGCCCGGGCCGACGTACTCCTGCAGGGCCATGTCCATCCGGGACAGCTGCGCAAAGCGCTCCAGATGCCGCTGGTCGGCGCTGGCCTTTTCGGCGAAGTGGACGATGCCCAGGGTCCGCAGCCGGTCCAGCAGGGCGGTTTTTTCCGATGCGGCCGCCACAATGTGGACGACCTTCATTTTTTCGATCATCCGCTCACCTCCTGCAGCTTCTTCTTGGCGATCTTGCCCCGCACCACGGCGGAGGTCTGCTGGTCGCCCAGGTAGATGCCGATGACCCGGATGTTCTCCTTGGCCTCGGGGATCTTGACCTTTTCAAACAGGTTCACCCGCTGGGCCGTGGAGCGCAGCTCCTGCTCCAGAAGCTCCACCTGGCGGCGGAGGGTCTTTTCCAGAGCGTCCAGCCGGGCGATCTCCCGCAGGCGCACGGCGGCGGTGTCCACCCACAGGGGATAGTCCGCCACGTCGTATTGGATCTCCTCAAAGCTCAGCTCCTGGAACACCGGAACGGTGACACCGGCGATGTTCTCCTCGCCGCACACCACATGGTGGGGGCGGATCAGGGTCTCCAGGCGCTTGTCCGCCGGGAAGCTGTCGTTTTCCGCGAAAACGGCCACCCAGTCGTCCAGTCCCGCCACGGCGGCCCGGCGCTGCTGCTCCACCTGCTCCAGCTGGGCCGTTACCTGCATCACCACGGATTGCAGCTGCTGCTTTTTCAGCTGGAGGGTGGGCAGATACCGCTGGAACTGCTTCAGGCGGTCCTTCTGCACCTTCAATTCATTTTTGGTAAGTTTGACAGCCATAGGCGCACCCTCATTCCACGGCGGACCGCTTGGGCCATCTCTCCTGGATGAGGCTCGTTTTCAGGCCGGTTTCATTGGGCTCGAAGCACTCGGCCAGGATCTCCCAGCCCAGGTCCAGCGCCTCCTCCAGCGGGATATTCACGCTCAGGTCCATCAGCTTCGTTTCAAACAGGTGGCCGTATTTCAGCAGCTTTTCGTCCCACTCGGACATCATGAAGCCCATGGACTTTTTTTCCAGGCTCTCCTTATAGGCGCTGTACAGCCGGATCATGCCGTCCATCAGGGCCCGGTGGTCGCTTCTGGTCTTGTCGTTGACATTCTGCTTCAGACGGGACAGGGAGCCGAAGGGCTCGATGTGACCGTTTTTCAGGTAATACTGGCCCTCGGTGATATAGCCGGTGTTGTCGGGCACCGGATGGGTCACGTCGTCGCCGGGCATGGTGGTGACGCCCAGAATGGTGATGGAGCCCGCGCCCTCGAAGTCCACAGCCTTTTCATAGCGGGCGGCCAGGCAGCTGTACAGATCGCCCGGATAGCCCCGGTTGGAGGGCACCTGTTCCATAGTGATGGCCATTTCCTTCTGCGCGTCGGCGTAGTTGGTCATATCCGTCAGCAGCACCAGCACCCGCTTGCCGGCCAGGGCGAACTGCTCCGCCACGGCCAGGGCCATATCCGGCACCAGGGTGCATTCCACGGTGGGGTCGGAGGCGGTGTGGATGAACATCACCGTGCGGCCCATGGCGCCGCTCTTTTCCAGGGTGTCCCGGAAGTACAGATAGTCGTCGTACTTCAGGCCCATGCCGCCCAGGACGATGATGTCCACCTGGGCCTGCATGGCGATGCGGGAGAGCAGCTGGTTATACGGCTCGCCGGACACGGAGAAGATGGGCAGCTTCTGGCTTTCCACCAGGGTGTTGAACACGTCGATCATGGGGATACCGGTGCGGATCAGCTTGTTGGGCACGATACGCCGGGACGGGTTCACGGAGGGGCCGCCGATGGGGATCATGTTCTCCGTCAGGGCGGGGCCGTTGTCCCGGGGGACACCGGCGCCGTCGAAGATGCGGCCCAGCAGGTGGTCGGAGAAGGACACCATCATGGGGCGGCCCAGGAACCGGACCGGGTCCGTGGTGCTGACGCCCTGGGTGCCGCTGAACACCTGAAGCGTTACCAGGTCCTTGTCCAGCTTGATGACGTTGGCATAGCTGTCGCCCACCAGGGCCAGGTCGCCGTTGCGGACGCCGGAGGCCCGGACCGTGACCACGTTACCCACGATGGACTCAATTTTCGTGTAAACTTTCTGCATATTGACTCCCCTCTCAACCCGCTGCCTTGCTCAGGTAAAAGTCCTTGAGCCGCTTTTCCTGGGCCTCAAATTCCGGGGTGCGGAACACGGTGTTGTGCCAGTCCAGGAACTCCTGCCGGACCTGGTTGAAGAAGGCGCGGATCTCTTTTTTGTCGCTGAGTGCGAAATCCCGGGTCAGCACGTCATACAGCACGTTGAACTCGTGGATCTGACGGTCGGGATCGCAGGCCGCGTCGATGGGATCGAAGGAGTTCTGCTGCAGATACACCGCGTCCAGCAGCTCGCCCTTCTGATAGACGATATAGTCCTCGGCGGAGGTACCCTCCTCGCCGATGACCTTCATCATCTGGTTGATCTCGTTGCTGCGCTTGAGGATGCTGCGGGCCTGCTCCACCCGGTCCATATCCACCACGCCCCGGTACTTGGACCAGGAGTCGATGGGGTGGATGGCGGGGTATTTGCGGGCGTCGGACCGCTCGCGGGACAGACCGTGGAACGCGCCCACCACCTTCAGGGTGGCCTGGGTCACGGGCTCCTCGAAGTTGCCGCCGGCGGGGGACACGGTGCCGCCGATGGTGACGGAGGCGATCTTGCCGTTCTTCAGCCGGACCTTACCGGCCCGCTCATAGAAGGAGGCAATGACGGACTCCAGATAGGCGGGGAAGGCCTCCTCGCCGGGGATCTCCTCCAGACGGCCGCTCATCTCACGCATGGCCTGGGCCCAGCGGCTGGTGGAATCCGCCAGCAGCAGCACGTCCAGACCCATCTGGCGGTAATACTCCGCCATGGTGACGGCGGTGTACACCGACGCCTCACGGGCAGCCACGGGCATGGAGGAGGTGTTGCAGATGATGATGGTGCGCTCCATCAGGGAGCGTCCGGTGCGGGGGTCCACCAGCTCGGGGAACTCCTTCAGCACCTCCACCACCTCGCCGGCCCGCTCGCCGCAGGCGGCCACGATGACGATGTCCACATCGGCGTTCTTGGCCTCCATGTGCTGAAGCACCGTCTTGCCGGCGCCGAAGGGGCCGGGCACGCAGAAGGTGCCGCCCTTGGCCACCGGCAGGAACGTGTCGATGGAGCGGAGCTTGGTCACCAGGGTCTCATCCGGGCGCAGACGCTCCTCATAGCAGCGGATAGGCTGCTTCACGGGCCAGGAGAACACCATGGTCAGCTCCTTCTCCTCGCCGTTGTCGTTTTCCAGCACCGCCACGGTGTCCCGGACGTTGTACACGCCCTTTTCCCGGACGGATTTCACCCGCCACCCTTCGTCCTTCAGGCCGAAGGGTACCATGATCAGGTGGGTAAACAGCCCCTCGGGCACACTGCCCACGGCGTCGCCTGCGGTGACGTGGTCACCGGGCTTCACCAGGGGGGTAAACTCCCAGTCCTTGTTGGGGATGGGATCCAGATACACGCCCCGCTGCAGGAAGAAGCCGCACTGCTGCGCCAGCTCCGGCAGGGGATTCTGCAGGCCGTCGAACACCTGGGTCAGCAGGCCCGGGCCCAGCTCCACGCTCATCAGCTCGCCGGAGAGCTCCACCTTGTCGCCCACCTGGATGCCGTTGGTCATTTCATAGATCTGCATACTGGCCGTGTCGCCGTTGACGCGGATGACCTCGCCCTTGAGCCGGTCATCGCCCACCAGGACATAGCCCACTTCATTCTTTCGGACGGAGCCGGAAAAGGTGGCTGCCACCAGATTCCCGTTCACTCCGGTCACATATCCTGTCACTTTGTCCATTTTGATTCTCCTGTTTCGTTATAGGCTGGAAACCTGCTGGCGGATGTTCTGCATCAGGCCGTCGAAGGCCCGCTTGCCGGACTCATACCGGAAGGTCCGCTGCCGCTCCAGCAGCTGCAGCTTCATGGCGTAGCCGTACAGGGCGTGGTCATCGAAGTTGTGCAGGCCGATCATGCCGTCCAGGCGGCGGAATTCCAGGTCCAGCAGCAGCCGCTCCCCCTCCAGGGGATTTTCGGCGTTCACCGCCGCCGTCACCGTCTGGACAATGCCGGCGTCCCGGTCGGAGGGCACGGCGCAGGGCCGTCCCAGCTTCACATTCCGCTGATAGGTCAGCTCCCGGCACAGGGCCTTGTAAAACCCGGCCCACTCCGACAGCAGCGGCCCCTTGTCCGAGTCCACCGTCAGCTCCTCCAGCGTCCGGTATACCCCGGCGCTGACCGCCGAGCGGCACATGGCCAGAAACGCGGCGTAGTCCATGGGAGGCTCGCCCTGGGTCCGGAGCATGGGCAGACTGGAGATGAGATAGTAGTAGGAAGCCATAGGCCGCCCCCTTACAGGTGCATATCCCGGAAGAAGGGCATGAGCATCTCCGCGATCTCCTGGTCGGAGCAGTCAAAATAGCCGGAGCCGTCCTTGGCGGCCAGCCGGAAGCCTGCGCCCACCTTCTTGGAGGGGCGGAGCTCCAGGCCGTTTTTCAGCTCCTGGGCCAGCTGCTGGCGGATGCCGTCCGTCACCTGACCCACCTCCACGGCGTAGCCGGAAACGTCCTCTCCCTGGATGGCTGCCTGGATGAGCTTGGCCAGCGTCTGCTGGTCCAGAGCCTTGCCCACGTCGGCGGCCAGGATTTTCTCAAACTCCTGCTGCACCTCCTGCCGGAAGGCCAGGACTGCGTCCCGCTTGGCCTGCTGGGCGCTGAGCTGGGCGCTGTTTTTGAACACCTCGATCTCGGCCTTGGCGTCGTCCCGCAGCTTATCCGCCTGACTCTTTGCGTCGGCGATGATGGCGTCCGCCTGCTTCCGGGCGTCGGCCAGGATCGCGGCGGCCTGCTGATTTGCGCTGTCGATGCCGTCCTTTTTGATGGAAGAAACAAGATCCTGAATCTGAAGTTCCATAATTGATCACCTTCTTGTCTGTATTTGCCTGATAGAACTGCGGGTATGTCCATATTATAATACACGCCCCAAAAAATGCAACACATTTCGGCGAATGTGTCATACAATTTCCTTATACAACGTCCCTGACATATCTACTTTTTCACTGTTTATGTTTCCCCAGAATGAACAGTATCATGCAGAAATTTCCTGAATCTGGAAAAATACCGACACTCCCTCACTCCTCAAGGCGCAGCAGTCCCCGCTGCACCGAGTCGGACAGGACGAATTTCTTGTCCCCCTTGGCAGGGAAGCGTATCTCCACGATGGGGTCCCGGAAGGACAACACGGTTCCCGGTCCGAAAACCCTGTGGACGGCCCTCTGCCCGGAACGGACCCCGGACGGCGGCAGCGCCGCCTGCTCCCGGGGCAATGCCGCCGGAGCCGGCCGGTCCGGGGTCCTCCAGGCCACGGCCCGCCGGTCCACCATCTGGCCCAGGGTCAGGAACTCCGTCTCGCCGGAGGCATAGGCCACCATGCACTGCCCCCGGCAGCAGGCCCGGATCACGCCGCCGCCCTTTTCGGCGTGTCGATAGTGCTTTCCGCACGGCTCCGTATTCAGGGAGGCGAACACGTCCTCCGGCCCGATGTATTCCCGGGGCAGTTCCCGGCGCAGCTCGTCGGCAAAGGCGGACTCCCGATTCCGGCAGGCGAACAGATACAGCCGGTTCCGGGCCCGGGTCACGGCCACATAGAACAGCCGCCGCTCCTCCTGATACTGGTCCTGCTGCCCGGCGTCCTTCGGCTCCGTCACCGCCGGAAGGATGCCGTCCAGCACGTCCAGCAGATACACCGTGTCGTACTCCAGGCCCTTGCTGGAGTGGACGGTGGACAGGATCAGTCCCCCGCCGCAGGGCAGGGAGGGAGCCGACACCAGGGCCTGCAGCTCGTCCAGGCGGCGGCACAGCCCCTCCAGCCCGGTCTCCTGCCGGGCCAGCAGGCAGAGAATTTCATATTTGCCGCCGTCCAGCTTCTGGCGCTCCGCATAGTCCCGGTAGCGCAGGCCGTCCCAGATGCGGCTCAGGCCCTGGGCGGCAGTGTCCTGCAAAAGCATGGGCAGCATGGTCAGCAGGGCAGCGGCGCTGTCCCTGCCGTATTGGGACAGCTGCGGAAAGCCCAGCAGCTCCCGGAGGATGGAGCCTCCGGTGGCCCGGCTTTTCTGGCAGGCATACTCCGCCGCCTTTTTGGAAATTCCGCCGCCGACCTTGTAATAGATTCGCAGAAAAACCTCCGCGTCCGTCTGGTCATGGGCCAGGGCGATGATGTCCCGGATGTCCGCCACGATCCGGTGGGTGAAAAAGGCGTCGTCCATCCGGCGGCAGCGATAGGGTATCCCGCCCCGGTCCAGCAGGTCGATCAGCGGCAGGGCGCTGTCGTTGTTGCGGTAAAGCACCGCCGTCTCCTCCTGGACGCTGGCCGCCATATTCACCAGCCAGGGGTACTGGTCGGCCCGGTCCATGGCGTAGATCACCCGGACGGCAGCGCCGGAGGCCCGGGTGGGGTGGATGGTCTTGGGGCGGCGGTGGTGATTTTTCCGGATGAAGGCGTCCGCCGCCCGGAGAATTTCCGGCGTGGAGCGGTAGTTTTCCTCCATCAGCAGCACCCGGGCCCCGGGATAGGTCTGTTCAAACTGCATCAGGGCATCCGGATAGGCGGCCCGGAAGCCATAGATGCTCTGGTCCTCGTCGCCTACCATGAAGATGTTGCCGCTTTTCCCGGCCAGCAGGCGGATGATGGCGTGCTGGATCCGGGAGGTGTCCTGGGATTCGTCCACGCAGATATAGGGGAAGCGGTTCTGAAAATGGGTCCGCACATCCTCGTGGAGCTCCAGGATTTTCTTGGCGTACACCATCTGGTCGTCATAGTCCATCCATTTATTGTCCCGCAGGGCCTTGCCGTATTCCCGGTACAGCTCCGGGAATTTCTCGAAGCCGGTGTCCAGCTCCCCCAGCCGCTCCTCCGGCAGCATCATATTTTTGGCATAGGCGATGCTCTTGCGCAGCTCCTTCACCACGCTCTGGGTGGGGTACTCGCCGCACAGGTCCCGGTACAGGTCCGAAACCAGCTTCGCCAGGGCGCTTTCGTCCTCCGCCAGGATGAAGGGCGGCCTTTTGCCGCAATTTTGGGCATAGTAGGCGATGATCTTGGAGGATACGCCGTTGATGGTGCGGATCTCCGGGGGATGGGGGCAGTCCTGGCCGAACAGGGCGGCAAAGCGCTGCTTCATCTCCCCGGCGGCGGCCCGGGTATAGGTCATGGTGAGGATCTGGTCCGGCGCAATGCCGCAGCAGCACAGCATATAACCCAGGCGGGTCACCAGCACGGTGGTTTTCCCGCTGCCGGGCACCGCCAGCAGCAGCACAGGGCCCTCCACGGCGTGCACCGCCTCCTGCTGCTGGCGGTTCAGCCGGGCGGCATATTTCCGATCAAAGGCTTCCCGGTCCATGGCGCACCTCCTTTGTCTTTTATGGTCCGGCATGCATTTTATCACAAATCAGAAGGCTTTACAATCGGCTCCCGCCCCGCCGCCGGAACCGGATTTTTGCCCGCTGGGGAAGAAAATGCTTGCAATCCGCCGGGAAATGTGTATAATAGATGAGCAGGGTGTGCTGCCATGTTCATATGGGCTTGTAGCTCAGCTGGGAGAGCGTTCGGTTCGCATCCGAGAGGTCGAGGGTTCGAATCCCTTCAGGTCCACCAACACAATATAATCCGAACCCTTTGCCGATTGGCCGTGGGTTCGGATTTATTGTTTTGTCCGCCGTCCCGGCATAATTTTCCCCGCCGCCGCATAATAGACAGGGGAGGGGAACGCTATGAAGCCTGCTGTTTATCTGTACGGTGTGCCGGGTCAATATGAAAACTATCTGGCGGCACTGGAGAGCGCCGGGGCCCGGGTGGTCCTGTGCCGGGACCTGTACCGCAGTCTGGACTGCGGGGGACTGCTGCTGCCCGGCGGCGGGGACATCCGGGGCCCCCTTCCGGGAACGGAGTCCTTTCTGATCGACTCCTTTGCCCGGTCCCGGCGGCCCATTCTGGGGATCTGCCGGGGACTCCAGGCCCTGAACGTCCACTGGGGCGGGACCCTGCGGGATATCCCCGGCCACCAGCTGCCCCGGGGCGATCTGGTGCACCCCACCCGGGCGGAGGGGCTGATGGCCCGTCTGCTGGGGGAAGCTCCCGCCGTCACCAGCTGCCACCACCAGGCGGTGGACCGCCTGGCCCCGCCCTTACAGGCGGTGCAGTGGTCCCCGGACGGCGTGGTGGAGGCGGCGGTCCACCGGCAGCTGCCGGTGCTGGGGGTCCAGTGGCACCCGGAGCGCCAGAGCTATGGCCTGCGCCGGGCGGACGCCCCCGGGGCAGAGGCCCTGTTTGCCTATTTCGCTGCACTGATAGGAGGAGAACCATGGACAGACCCGTGCGGGAGCTGAATCTGGAGCTGGGGCGGCCCGACGCCGCGGAAGCCCTCCGCCGCCTGGCGGCGGAGGTGGAGGCCGCCCGGAAAATGGGGACCCCGGCCATGAAGCTGATCCATGGCTACGGCTCCTCCGGCAAGGGCGGGCGGCTGCGCACTGCCTGCCGCACCTGGCTGCGGCAGCAGGAGCTGTGCTTCCTGCCCGGGGAGGAGTTCAGCATCTTCAACCAGGAGGCCCGCCGGTGGCTGGCCCTGTGCCCCCGGCTGCGGCAGGACCGGGATCTGGACGCCGAAAACTGGGGCGTCACCTATGTTCTGCTGAAAAAATAGCAAAAAAACGCCGTGAAGCGCTTCTTTTTCAAGCGCTTCACGGCGTTTTTTCATTCCAGGGATGCCTTGTATCCCTCGCCCCAGGCCCACATGGAGTCCAGAATGGGCTTCAGGCTCCGGCTCAGCAGGGTCAGGGAATACTCCACCCGGGGCGGCACCTCGGCATAGACCTCCCGGTGGACCAGGCCGCTTTTCTCCATGTCCCGCAGCTGGGCGGCGAGCACCTTCTGGGACACATCGCCCACGGATTTTCTCAGCTCGCTGAAGCGCTTGGTGCCCGGCATCAGGTCCCGGAGGATCAGCACCTTCCACTTGTCGCCGATCAAGGTCAGCGTGGTCTCCACCGGACAGGCGGGCAGCTGGTCCTTTTTCTTTGCCTCACTCCTGTCCATAAAACCTCCCCAAAAGCTGTCCCGGTTTCAGGCGGGACGTCCCGCAAAAGCCGGGCTTTGTCCCGGTTTTTATCCGGGACAGGCCGGGACGGAAAGCCCTGTCCCGGCGTTTTTTGCGTCTTTTTATTTTCCCACGCAGAAGCGGGAGAAAATGGTCTGGATCAGGTCGTCCCGGATGTGTTTTCCGTTCAGCTCCCCCAGAGCCTCCAGGGCGGCCTCGGCGTCGGTGAGCACCACGTCCGGGGTCATGCCGATGCGCAGGGCGCTGCGGGCGCTGCGGACGGAGGCCAGAGCCCGGGACACGGCGTCGGCCTGCCGGGCATTGGTCAGCAGCTCCCCGGGGCGGCCCTCCCCGGCGGGGTACATGGCCCCGATGGCGTCGCACAGGACGGACACCCCCTCGCCGCTGCGGGCGGACAGGGACACCACGTTGTCGAACTCGTCGGCCAGTCGGTCGATGTCCACCGCCCGGGGCAGGTCGGATTTGTTCACCGCCACCAGCAGGTTGGGCGCCTGCCGGGCCAGGTCCATGGCCTCCCGGTCGGCATCGGTCAGGGGGGTGGAGCCGTCCAGCACCAGCAGGGCCAGGGAGGCCTGGCGGGCGGCGGCCCGGGCCCGCTCCACGCCGATCTTCTCCACGGCGTCCTCCGTCTGGTGGATGCCCGCCGTGTCGCACAGGCGCAGCAGCACATGGCCCACCCGGACCTTTTCCTCCACCGTGTCCCGGGTGGTGCCGGCCACGTCGGTGACGATGGCCCGGTCATAGCCCAGCAGGGCGTTGAGCAGGGAGGACTTGCCCACGTTGGGGCGGCCCAGGATCACCGTGGGGACCCCTAATTTCAGGAGCTTTCCCCGGGAGAAGGTGGCCAGCAGCTCCTCCAGCCGGTTTTCGGCGCGGCGGAGGGTATCCAGCATGTCCTCCCGCTGGAGGTCGCCGATGTCCTCGTCGGGATAGTCCACCACGGCGTAAAACCGGGAGACGATGGCCATCAGGCCGTCATAAATCTCCGACACGGTGCGGCTGAGGACCCCCTCCAGCTGGCCCACGGCGTTGTGGGCGGCCTGGGCGGTCTCGGCGTCGATCAGGTCCGCCACGGCCTCCGCCTGCAAAAGGTCCATGCGGCCGTTGAGAAAGGCCCGGCGGGTGAACTCGCCGCCCTTGGCCTGGCGGGCTCCGGCGGCAAGCATGGCGGCCAGGGCCGCGTCCAGCACCACCGGGCTTCCGTGGCACTGCAGCTCGCCGCAGTCCTGGCCGGTGTAGCTGCCGGGGCCGGGGAACAGCACCGCCAGGGCGCTGTCGATGACCTGGCCGTCCCGGTCCAGCACGTCCCCCAGCACCAGGCGGCGGGGCTCCTGCCGGGACATGGGGCGGCCGTTTTTCGGGCGGAACACCCGGTCCAGCACGGCGCAGGTGTCCGGCCCGGACAGGCGCACCACCCCGATGGCCGACGGCCCCGGGGCCGTGGCAATGGCGGCGATGGTATCAGACATGGAAATGCACTCCTTTTTATACACATGAGGCCAGTATAGCATGATTTGTTGCCCCGGGCAAGGCAGCAGGCGATAATTCCCCGGGAAACGGGGCAGACTATGGGCAGATCAACGGAAAGGAGGGGCGGAATATGCAGGCTATGGTCCATGCGAAAACGTGCATCCAGTGCGGGCTGTGTCCGGCAGTATGCCCGGACGTGTTTACCCTGGATCCCGGGGAACCCGCCCGGGCCATCAGCGGCCCGGTGCCGGAGGAGTGCCGGCTGGCGGCCCAGGAGGCGGCGGACAGCTGCCCGGTAGGGGCCATCGAGATCCGGTGAACAAAAGGCGGGGGGACGCGGGCCCTCTCAGTCGGCTGCGCCGACAGCTCTCACAGAGGGAGAGCCAAGTCCGTAGGGCCCGCTGCCCTCGGCGGGCCGGGGCAGGGGGCGGATTGCCGCCGAAAATGGTACAATTGGGAGGACACCCCCAGGAGGGCGCGGCTGGGCCGTGCCCTCTTGTTATTTTTCCCCCGATGGAGTATCCTATGGACAACAAGCTACACCGGGAGGTGCAATATGCACAAATACATTCTCATCCCCGATTCCTTCAAGGGCACCCTGTCCGCCCGGGACTTCTGCGCCGTGGCCCGGGAGGCCATCGGGCGGGCGGACCCCGGGGCACAGGTGCTCTCCATCCCCCTGGCCGACGGCGGCGAGGGTACGGTGGAGGCGTTTCTGGCGGCCTGCGGCGGCCGGCGGATCGAATGCCCCTGCACGGGCCCCTATGGCGGCACGGCGCCGGGGTTTTACGGCCTGCTGCCTGACGGAACCGCCGTTGTGGAGCTGGCGGCCGCCGCGGGGCTGCCTCTGGCCGGAACGGACCTGCATCCGGCGGATGCCACCACCTACGGCGTGGGCCAGCTGCTGCTGCACGCCGCCCGCCATGGAGCCAGGCGTCTGCTGCTGGGCCTGGGCGGCAGCGCCACCAACGACGGCGGCTGCGGAGCCGCCGCTGCCCTGGGCGTGGAATTTTACGACAGCCGGGGCCGGGTATTTGTCCCCACCGGCGGCACGCTGGGGGATATCCACCGCATCTGCGCCGAAAACCTGGAGCCTCTGCCGCCGGTGACGGTGCTGTGCGACGTGGACAACCCACTGTGCGGCCCCCGGGGCGCTGCCGCCGTGTTCGGCCCCCAGAAGGGGGCGGACCCGGACATGGTGCAGCTGCTGGACGCGGGCCTGGCCCATCTGGCGGCGGTGCTGCGCCGGGACACGGGCCGGGACGTGCTGGACATGCCCGGCGGCGGCGCGGCAGGCGGCTTCGGCGCAGGGGCGGCGGCCCTGCTGAACGCCCGGCTGCGGCCGGGGGTGGAGATGCTGCTGGATGCGGCGGATTTCCCCCGTCTGGCGGCGGACGCGGACCTGATCATAACCGGCGAGGGCAGGCTGGACAGCCAGAGCCTGGGCGGCAAGGCCGTCATCGGCGTGGCCCGGCGGGCCCGGGAGCTGGGAGTTCCCTGCGCGGCCCTGGCCGGGGCGGTGGACGTCTCCGCCCTGCCCCGGGCCTATGAGCTGGGCCTCACCGCCGCCTTCCCCATCAATCCTCTGCCCTTGCCCCTTGAGCAGGTGCGGGTTTCCTGCCGGGAAAATCTGTCCGCCGCAGCGGAGAATCTCATCCGTTTTTATTGCTCTGTCGCTCGGTGACTCCAACCAAAAACTTAACGCGAAAACTCCATTACTTTATTGATTCTTTATGCTTTTCTGCGATATTTTAGCGTGATATATGAAAAATCCGAGAAATCTGTAACACTTCACAAAATGTTCGTTAAAAATCCAGCGATTTGGCAATTGTAAACATTCTGTGACTGTTATAGAATTAACACAGACGGGTCCGCTGCGTATAGGGCGGCGGACCGGAAAACGAAACAGCGCGGTGCGCCGCGCCCCCAAATTAAGGAGAGTGAGTCTGTGTTCAAGAAATTCACCAACGGCTGCGTTCGCGTGGTCAATCGCTGGCTGCCGGATGCCTTCCTGTTCGCCATCATCCTGAGCATCATCGTTTTCATCGGCGCCATGTTTGCCACGGGAATGGGTCCGCTGAAGGTGCTCAACGCCTGGGGCGACGCAAAGGGCTTCTGGGGCCTGCTGGCGTTCTCCATGCAGATGGCCCTGGTTCTGGTATTCGGTTCCGCCATGGCTTCCGCCAAGCCCTGCCGCAAGGCCCTGCGGGCTGTGGCGGGTCTGTGCCACAACAACATGCAGGCCATCGCGATCACCACCATGGTCTCCACCATCTGCTGCTGGCTGAACTGGGGCTTCGGCCTGGTGGTGGGCGCTCTGCTGGCCAAGGAAGTGGTCCGCCGCGTTCCCACCGTGGACTATCCTCTGCTGATCGCCTCCGCCTACTCCGGCTTCGTGATCTGGCACGCGGGTCTGTCCGGCTCCATCCCCCTGGACCTGGTGGCCGGCAAGGCCTTCGGTGAGGTGACCTATCAGGCCCCCATCACCGCCACCGTGTTCCACCCCGTGAACATCATCATGTGCGTCGTGATCCTGATCGCCATGCCCTTCATCAACTACGCCATGCATCCCGACAAGGCCCACACCGTCTGCATCGACCCCACCCTGCTGCAGGATGAGGAGGACAAGACCTACGAGATCAAGACCCCCGCTGACCGCATCGAGCACTCCAAGATCCTGTGGGTGATCCTGGTGGTGGCCGGGTTTGCCTACATCGTTTACTACTTCGTCCAGAACGGCTTCACCCTGGGCCTGAACATCGTGAACATGATCTTCCTGTTCCTGGGCATCCTGCTCCACGGTGACCTGCGCCGCTATGTGGACGCCATCGGCGAGGCTGCGGCCGGCGCCGCCGGTATCCTGCTGCAGTTCCCCTTCTATGCCGGTATCATGGGCATGATGGTGGCTGCCAACGAGCAGGGCGTGTCTCTGGCCAGCGTTATCTCCCAGTTCTTCGTCAACATCTCCAACAGCATCACCTTCCCCATGCTGTCCTTCCTGGCGGCCGGTATCGTGAACTTCTTCGTTCCCTCCGGCGGCGGCCAGTGGGCCGTGCAGGGTCCCATCATGATGCCTGCCGGCGCAGCTATGGGCATCGAGAATGGCCGCACCGCCATGGCCATCGCCTGGGGCGACCAGTGGACCAACATGATCCAGCCCTTCTGGGCCCTGCCTGCCCTGGGTATCGCCAAGCTGTCCGCCCGGGACATCATGGGCTACCTGGTCATCGTCACCCTGTTTGTGGGCGTGGTGGCCTGCCTGGGCTTCCTGGCCTGGGCCGCCTGGTTCTGATCTGCTTTCCCGGACATTCCGAAACCCAAGGGGTGAGGGGACCTTCTCCTCGCCCCTTTGACCCGTCAGGCAGCTTGTCAAAAATCCCTTTTGGCAAGCTGCCTGATAATCTTTTACTACGGATTGACGAAATCCGCACATTGTGATATTATAAACACACACGACATAGGGCGGGCCTGGGTCCGCCCTATGCTCCGGGTACGGCTGTACCCCTTATGAATTAGGAAAGAAGGAACGACCATGTATCGCATCGTGACCAAAGAAGCGTTGAAACCCACCGTGATCCTGTATGAGATCGAGGCTCCTATGGTTGCCAGGAAGGCACAGCCCGGCCAGTTCATCATCCTGCGGGTGGATGAAAACGGCGAGCGCATCCCCATCACCATCCACGACTATAACCGCGAAAAGGGCACCGTTACCATCATCGTCCAGACCGTGGGCGCCACCACCGAGAAGCTCAGCCACAAGCAGCAGGGCGAGTATCTCCACGACTTCGTGGGTCCCCTGGGCAAGCCCACCGAAACCGAGGGCAAGAAGAAGGTCTGCGTCGTCGGCGGCGGCGTGGGCTGCGCCATCGCGTATCCCGTTCTGAAGAAGTTCCATGACTGCGGCGCAGAGGTCCACGCTGTGGTGGGCTTCAAGAACAAGGACGTGGTCATTCTCGAGGACAAGTTCAAGGCCGTTTCCTCCGTGCTGAAGGTCTGCACCGACGACGGCTCCTATGGCCAGAAGGGCCTGGTCACCGAGGCCCTGAAGCAGCTGCTGGACGAGGGCAACCAGTATGACGAGATCTTCGCCATCGGCCCTATGGTGATGATGAAGTTTGTCTGTAAGACCACCGCCCCCTACGGCGTGCCCACCACCGTATCCATGAGCCCCATCATGATCGACGGCACCGGCATGTGCGGCGGCTGCCGCCTGACCGTTGGCGGCGAGACCAAGTTTGCCTGCGTGGACGGCCCCGACTTCGACGGCCAGCAGGTGGACTGGGATCTGGCTGTCAAGCGCAACCAGATGTATCACGATTTCGAGGTGCGCAAGCACGAGGAAGTCTGCAATCTGTTCAAGCAGGAGGTAAAGTAACATGGCTGCCAAGATCAATATGCGTCTGGATAAGAATGAGATGCCCTCTCAGGACCCCAACGTCCGGAATAAGAACTTCCTGGAGGTGGCCCTGGGCTACACCGAGGAACAGGCCCTGGACGAGGCCGCCCGCTGCCTCCACTGCAAGAATCACCCCTGCGTGGACGGCTGTCCCGTGAACGTCCGCATTCCCGAGTTCATCGCCAAAATCGTGGAGCGGGATTACGAGGGCGCTTATCAGGTCATCCACCAGACCAGCTCCCTGCCCGCCGTGTGCGGCCGCGTCTGCCCCCAGGAGAGCCAGTGCGAGATGCACTGCGTCCGGGGCAAGAAGGGCGACCCCGTGGGCATCGGCCGTCTGGAGCGCTTTGTGGCCGACTGGCACAACGCTCACAGCACCGAGGCCCCCGAAAAGCCCCAGCCCAACGGCCACAAGGTGGCGGTGGTGGGTTCCGGCCCTGCGGGCCTGACCTGCGCCGGCGACCTGGCCAAGAAGGGGTATGAGGTCACCGTGTTCGAGGCTCTGCACCTGGCCGGCGGCGTGCTGGTTTACGGCATTCCCGAGTTCCGTCTGCCCAAGAGCATCGTCCAGAAGGAAGTGGACGGTCTGAAGGCCATGGGCGTGAAGGTGGAGACCAACACCGTGGTGGGCCGCACCATCACCATCGACGAGCTGATGGAGGAGAACGGCTTTGAGGCCGTGTTCGTGGGCTCCGGCGCTGGTCTGCCCATGTTCATGCACATTCCCGGTGAGAACCTGAAGGGCGTTTACTCCGCCAACGAGTTCCTGACCCGCATCAACCTGATGAAGGCCTATCGCCCGGATTCCGACACCCCCATCATGGACCTGAAGGGCAAGAAGGTGGCCGTGGTAGGCGGCGGCAACGTGGCTATGGACGCCGCCCGCTGCTCCAAGCGCCTGGGCGCCGACGTGTACGTGGTCTATCGCCGGGGCATGGAGGAGCTGCCTGCCCGTCATGAGGAGGTGGAGCACGCCATCGAGGAGGGCGTGGTGTTCAAGACCCTGAACAACCCCGTCCAGATCAACGGCGATGAGCAGGACTGCGTCAAGTCCATGACCTGCATCGAGATGGAGCTGGGCGAGCCTGACGCTTCCGGCCGCCGCCGCCCCGTGGAGAAGAAGGGCAGCGAGTTTGAGCTTCCCGTGGACGCTGTGATCATGTCCCTGGGCACCACCCCCAACCCCCTGATCAAGTCCACCACCAAGGG
>OIOH01000008.1_pt1 | contig 31453 bp, 29 predicted proteins | sample 1585501 | NCBI WGS metagenome assembly OIOH01 (sample SAMN02674597, study PRJEB24791) | human gut metagenome, SKBSTL013 | isolation source: stool | host: Homo sapiens | place: USA
AGGGCCGCCTCGCTCTTTTTGGCGGTGCAGGGCATGATGGACACCACGAAGATGTCGTGGGGGTCCACCCCCAGCTTCTTGGCGAAGTAGCTCTTGGCCACGGCACCGAACATCTGCTGGGGACTCTTGGCGGTGGACAGATGGCTGACATACTTGGGGAACTGGGTCTTGACGAACCGCACCCAGCCGGGACAGCAGGAGGTGAACATGGGCCAGGTGTACTGATCCCGGTGGGTGAAGCGCTCCACAAACTCGCTGCCCTCCTCCATGATGGTCAGGTCGGCGGTGAAATTGGTGTCGAATACATAGTCAAAGCCCATTTGCTTCAGGGCGGTGACCATGCGCTGGGCGGTGGCGTACTCGGGCTTCAGGTGGTAGTATTCCGCCCAGGCGGCCCGGACCGCCGGGGCCATCTGGACCACGGTGATCTTCTTGGGGTTGGCCAGGGCGTCGAACACCCGGCCGGTGTCGTCGTGCTCCTGCAAACCGCCCACGGGACAGTGGGTCATGCACTGGCCGCAGAAGGTGCAGTCGGAGTCTGCCAACGTCCTGGCCCCGGACACGCCGATGGTGGTGCGGGTACCGGTGCCCATCAGGTCCCAGATGTGCATACCCTGGATCTTGTCGCAGACCTGGATGCAGCGCATACAGCGGATGCAGCGGTTTTCAAACCGCACCACGGGGGTGCTGAAATCCGGCTCAATGGGCCGCAGGTCCTTGATATAGTGGTTGCCCAGCAGGTTATAGTCGTTGGTGAGCTGCTGGAGCTTGCAGTTGCCGCTGCGGGTGCACTTGGGACAGCGGATGTCGTGCTGGGCCAGCAGCAGCCGCAGGTTCACCCGGCGGGCCTCACGGACCCGGGGGGAGTTGGTGTGGACCACGATGCCCTCGGCCACCTGGGTGTCGCAGGCGGCCACCAGGCGCTGTTCCCCCTCCACCTCCACCATGCAGATGCGGCAGGCGCCGATCTCGTTGATGTCCTTCAGGTAGCACAGGGTGGGAATATCCAGGCGCACGGAACGGGCGGCCTCCAAAATGGTGGTGCCCTCCGGCACGGTGACGGTTCTGTTGTCGATGGTCAGCGTTACCATTTGATATCTCGACCTCCTCTGAAAATGCCGTAGCCAAAGTGATCGCACCGCAGGCAGCGGGAGGCCTCGGTGACGGCGCCCTCCTCGGTGAGACCGCACTCGATGTCCTCAAAGTCGCACTTGCGCTCACAGGCCTGGCGCTCGGTGGTGTTGATGCGCCCGTGGGGCGGGCGGTTGTTCAGCCGGGGAGCCGGGATGTCCACGTCCACCCGGATCTCATGGTGGAAGCCCAGGTGCTCGTCGATGTTGGCGGCAGCCACCTTTCCGGCGGCAATGGCCCGGATGGCGGTGGCGGGGCCGGTGACGCAGTCGCCGCCGGCAAAGATGTTGTCCATATCGTTGACCTGACCGGACAGGGCGGCCACCAGCCGTCCGCCGCGGGTAATGGGCACGCCGGCCTGGTCAAAGCCCTGGATCTCGATGCCCTGGCCGATGGCCACCACGATGATATCCGCCGGGATGCGCACCTGGTCCAGGGCGGCCTTGTTGGGCTTGGGACGCCCGGAGCTGTCCACATCGCCGATGATCTGGGGCTGGACCCACAGAGCCCGGGCCACGCCGTCCTCGTCGGCTTCAATGCGGACGGGAGCTGCCAGGGTCATCATCTCCGCCCCCTCGGCGGTGGCCCCTGCCACCTCGTCGGGCAGGGCCGTCATGTCCTCCAGGCGGCGGCGATACACACAGGTGACCTTGCTGGCCCCCAGGCGGATGGAGCTGCGGGTGACGTCCATGGCCACATTGCCGCCGCCGATGACCACCACCTGCTTGCCGGTGAAGTCGGGCATCACGTCGTCGCCGATGGCCTTGAGCATCTCCACAGCGGATATGACATTGCAGCTGTCCTCACCGGGGATGCCGGTCTTTTTATCCTGGTGGGCGCCGATGGCGATGTAAATACAGTCGTACTGCTTTTCCAGCTCCTCCAGCCAGATGTCCCGGCCGATGCGGACGTTGGTGCGGACCTCGATGCCCAGGGACAGGATGGAGTCGATCTCGGCGTCCAGCTTCTCCCGGGGGAAGCGGTAGCTGGGGATGCCGTAGCGCAGCATACCGCCCAGCTTGCTGCACTCCTCGAAAATGGTGACCTTATGGCCCATCAGGGCCAGGTAATAGGCGCAGCTGAGGCCGCTGGGGCCGCCGCCCACGATGGCCACGGTCTTGCCGGTGGCCGGGGCGCAGGGGGGATTGGGCACCACGCCTGCGTGGTCCACGGCGTACCGCTTCAGGCCCCGGATGTTGATGGGATCGTCGATCATATTCCGGCGGCAGCGGGCCTCGCAGGGATGCTCACAGATGTAGGCGCAGGCGGTGGGCATGGGGTTGTCCTTGCGGATCAGGCGCACGGCGTCGGCGTAGCGCCCGACCCCCACCAGGGCCATGTAGCCCGGGATATCCACCCCCGCCGGACACAGGGCAACGCAGGGCACGGGATTCTGGAGGCTTGCCAGGCACCGGTGGTGCTGCACGTGCTCCTCATAGTCGTCCCGGAAGCCCTCCAGGCCATCCACCACCAGGCGGGCGGCGTCCCGGCCGATGGCGCAGTCAGCGGTGTCCACGATGCTGCGGGCGGTTTTCTCGATGATGCGGACGGTGTCCATGTTGGCGGTGCCGTCCAGCACCTGGGAAATGAGCTTGGTCAGCTGGCCCAGGCCGATGCGGCAGGGAACGCACTTGCCGCAGGTCTGGGCGTGGCACAGCTGCAGAAACGACAGAGACATTTCCACCGGGCACAGGCCCGGAGGGCTGGCGGCGATCCGGCGCTCCACATCGCGGTAAAGACCCTCTACCACGGTCTGAGCCCTGCTGGGGGTTTTGATGTCAAGTCTGCTCAAAACAGTTCCACTCCTTCCGTCCGCTTGCGGCGTTTGGCTGTGCGCCGCAGACGGACTGATATTGGTTACAGCTACAGAATGCCACAATTGATTTCAAAAGTCAATTGTTTCAGAAAAGTTGTCTATCCGATGAGAAATTTTCATAATTGATGAGAAAACATTGCAGAAAAATTCACGGAACCATAGGGCGGCCTGAAATTTTGAAATCTTCGGAAACGGCGGAAAACCGGGAACGTTTCCCACTCCATTGCCAAGATTGTGACGAAAATTATTTCGTATAAATACAATAAATTTCGGCACATGAAAATCATTCCGGGACAAAGTGTTGCATTTGCATATTGCGGACGGGGCCTGTACATGTTATAGTGAGTGTGCAAATCAGAAAGGAGGCGCGCCATGAAGGTTCGGCTCAACGAGGACCGGCAGGTGGTGGACGCCATCCGGGAGGGGTTAAAGCGCACCGGCGGGTACTGCCCGTGCCGCCTGGCCCGGACGGAGGAAAACCGCTGCATGTGCAAGGAATTCAAAGATCAGATCGCGGACCCCGACTTTGAGGGGTACTGCCACTGCCGTCTGTATTATAAGGAGAAGTAAGGCCTGTCCCCCGGTTCACATTGAACCGGGGGATTTTTTTCGCCCGGCGGAGGAGTGCATCATGCCGGTATAATTCCAGCAAATGGCAGGGATGTTTGTCGATAATGACATAATTTAGCGCAATTCTGCGTTTTTATGCATTATAGGCGATTATAAACGGCATGTTTTGTTGAATTCACAGAAAGCTAACAAGTTGATGAGATTTTTGTTGCATGGTGCAATATTTGCGAGTAAAGTAGTGAAGTACCCGGCAGAAATCCGGGAAAGAAAAGAAGGAGAAAAGCATATGGAAATTCAAATTCTGCCCCTGATTATCGTTGTCGCATATCTGGTGGGCATGCTGACCGTGGGCGCCGTGGTCAGCAAGGTCCAGATCAAGAACGCCAAGGACTACATGGTGGCCGGACGCCGCATGGGCCTGTTTATGGTGGCGTTCTCCCTGTCCGCCAACAACATCGGCGGCGGCTGCACCACGGGCCTGGCCCAGAAGGCCTTCGGCGACTGGGGCCTCAGCGCCGTGTGGTACGTCCTGGCGGCTTCCATTGCCATGATCCCCCTGGCCTACTTCGCTCCCAAGATCCGCAAGACCATGGCCGTGACCATCCCCGAGGTGGTGGGCCGCCGGTTCGGCAAGTTCTCCAGCAACTTCACGGCTATCCTGTCCGTGCTGTCGCTGTTCTGCCTGACCTCCTCCCAGATCGCCGCCTCCGGCGGCGTCATCAACGCCCTGATCCCCTCCATTCCCCTGAATGTGTGCCTGATCTTCGCGGGCATCGTCATCATTCTGTACACCACCATGGGCGGCATGATCGCCGACCAGATCTCCGACCTGGTGCAGTTCGGCATCATCCTGGTGGGCCTGGCCATCGCCACTCCCATCGTGCTGAACCATGCCGGCGGCTGGAGCGCCATCTCTGCGGCTCTGCCCGGTGAGAAGCTGAACCTGACCCAAATCGGCTGGGCTTCCATCATCGGCTACATTTTCAACTACTTCTGCACCTTCCTGGCCGGTCCCGAGATGGTCTCCCGCTTTGAGACCGCCAAGGACGAAAAGACCGCCAAGAACGCTGCGTTTGTCTCCGCTATCCTCATGGCCGCCATGTCCATCTTCCCCACCCTGCTGGGTCTGGCTGCCTTTGCTCTGCAGGATCAGCTGCCCGGCCTGGCCGAGAACGGCAGCAACGCCATGATGATCGTCACCGGTCATTATGCCCCCGGTGTGGTGACGGGCCTGATCTCCGCCGCCATCATCTGCGCCACCATGTCCTCCGCCGACTCCAACCTGCTGTGCATGTCCACCATGATCATCAACGACCTGTACACCGGTCTGGGCGGCAAGAAGCAGCTGACGGACAAGCAGACCATCTTCTATACCCGGGCCTGCAACGTGCTGTCCGCTGTTGTGGCCATGCTGATCTCTCTGTTCGGCGTGTCTATCGTGGCCATGAACACCTTCGCCTTCGGCATTCGCTGCGCCGGTCCCTTCGCCGCATATGGCCTGGGCCTGGCAGTGCCCAAGGCCACCAAGAACTCCGGTATCATCTCCATCATCTGCGGCACCATCGCCTTTGTGGTGTGGCAGATCGTGGGCGGCGGCGGCACCTGGATGTTCCTGATGCCGGTGGTGGCCGGATGCCTGGTGAGCACCATCTCCTTCTTTGTGGTCAACTGGATCGAGTGGGGCCGCGGTGTGGCTCCCGCCCCCAGCGCCTATCTGACTGACGAGGAAGTCGCCAGAAAGATCGCTGAGGAGTCTGCCGGCCGGTAAAGCATCCCAAATCGAACAACAGCCCCTGCGGGAAAATCCCGCAGGGGCTGTCTAACATAAGGGGCAGTTTTTAAATTTCAAGATATCCCTTGAGCACCTTCAGGGTGTTCCACACGCCGTCGATATGGCTGCGCTCATAGCCGTGGCTGGCGTAGACGCCGGCGCCGATAAGCCCGTGGCGCAGGTCGTTTCCGGCAGACAGGGTGGCCTCCACATCAGAGCCGTAGTGGGGGTACACATCCACGGCGTAGTCGGCCTTTTCCCGCCGGGCGGCGTCAATGAGCTTTCCCACCACTTCATAGCTGTAGGGGCCGCCGGAGTCCTTGGCGCAGATGGACACCTGCCGCTCGGTGCAGCGCAGACCGTCGCCCACGCAGCCCATGTCCACGCTGATGGCCTCGGTGACGCCCTGGGGCACGCTGGCGGCTCCGCCGTGGCCCACCTCCTCATACACCGTCACATGGGCGTATACCCGGCGGCGGGGGGTGAGGTCCTTGTCCTTCATGAACTTGGCCAGGCCCAGCAGAATGCCCACGGACAGCTTGTCGTCCAGGAAGCGGCTCTTGATATAGCCGGAGCCGGTGATCCGGGTCCGGGGTTCGAAGCAGACGATGTCGCCCACCTCCACACCCAGAGCGCGGGTATCATCGGCGGACTTCACGTCCTCGTCCAGCACCACCTCGCAGGTGTCATAGCTGCGCTTGGCGTTGGCGTATTCGCCGTTGACGTGGACGGAGGCGTTGCACAGCTGGAAGGTGCCCTCGATGACCCGGCCGGAACGGGTGTAGACCCGGACGTTCTCCGCCTCGCCGTTTTCCGGACGCATACCGCCCAGAGCCGTCAGCTGCAGGCGGCCATTTCCCTTGATCTCCGCCACCATGCCGCCCAGGGTGTCGGCATGGGCCTCCAGCAGCAGGCCGTCATTCTCGTCGCTGCCGCCCAGGTCGATGAGAACGCCGCCCTTGACGGTGGTCCGGGCCTCATAGCCCAGGGACCGGAAGGCGTTCAGCACCCACTCCGCCGCCTGCCGGGTGAAGCCCGTGGGGCTGTCGATGGCCAGCAGCTCCACCGCCTGGTGGGCGGCGTATTCCGCATAGGTACGTTCCATAGTTGAATCCTCCTGTTATTTGATCTTTTCCCAGCAGCCGGACCGCAGGGAACCGGCAGCCACCGGGCAGTCCAGCCGCTCCGCCAGCTGCCGGGCCAGGGGACGTTCCTCCTCCTGGTCCACCTGGTTTACGAAAACCTGGTCATGAAATCCCTCCCGGGCGGCCACCCGGGCCGCGATGGCCGGGGTCACGGGCCGGTTTTCCGGCACACCGGCCAGCCGGGCATACAGGGCCGGACGATGGGCCGCAACGCTGATGGGACGGCCGAAGCCGTCGGCTCCCAGCACCAAAATGGTGGTGTTGCGCCGGGGCGGCAGCACCGGCTCGTGCTTTTCGTGGCCCTTGAAGGGCTTTCCGGCGGAGCCGTCCGCCTCCACCAGGGTATAGTCCGCCAGGGCGTCCCAGCCCTCAAAGCCCGGGGACACCAGCTTGCCCTGGGCCGACGGAACCCCCAGGCACACCAGGCCCTCCCGGGCCAGAATTTCCCGGGCGGTATCCGGGTCCTGGGCCACGGCGATGCCGGTGGGGGGCCAGATCTTGGTGGTGGTGGTCACCGCCACGGTGCCCCGCTCCCGCAGCTCCCGGGCCAGGTGATACATCAGGGTGGTCTTGCCGCCGCCGCCGATCAGGGCGGTGACGCCGGGCCGGATGTCCAGCAGGTCGCATAGCTTATCCACTTTCTCACTCTCCCTTTGCGCCGCGTGTGCGGCAGGGCCATTGTATCACAGGGCGGTGGAAAAATCCACCTATATTTCCGCCTATTGCCGCCGGGCGGTGCGGTATTCGTCGCCGGGCCGCCAGTAGGGGCAGTCCCCCCGTCCGGCCAGGAACCGCACCATCTCGTCCTCGTCCAGGTCCACGTCGCAGATGTATTCGTCGTATTCCTCGTCGTAGTTATAAAAGCAGCAGGCTTCGCACTGGGTCATGTGCCGGGCCTCCTTTCGTCAGGATGATTATACGTCCACCGGGGGTGCTGCGTCAATAACCAGCTTGTCAAAGAAGTTTTTTTGACAAGCTGCGTGCGGTTTTTCAGAACTGAAAAGTTCTGAAAACCTGCGATTACAAACGAAAGACACCCCCTGATGAGTTTCTTTCGTAAGTATCTTCCTTTCCGATGACGGAGGATTTCCGGTTTTTCCGACAGCCTCCAGAATATTTATCAACAGGAGGTTTACAATTATTCGAATTATGCACTTGACGAAAATATGGAAATCAAATATAATCATGAGTGGAGAGGGTCTTACCTCCCGTGCCTATGAAGTGAGCGTGCATCAGGGTAAAGAGGGCGGATGCACGCTCATTTCCTTTATTTTCTCAGCTCCCGCAGCTGAAGCTCCACGTCTCCGATGAGGTACAAGGACCCGTAGCACAGCACCGTGCCGTCAGGCCCTGCCTGCTCCAGGGCCAGGGCCACCCCCTCTCGGATGGTGCCGCAGGCCGTGGCAGAACAGCCCAGCTCCCGGATATAGGCCGCCAGCTCACCGGCAGGCAGGGACCGGGGGTTATCCGGCGTCACCGTGATGAAGGAGTTGGCGTAGGGCGCCACGCCCCGGTACATGCAGTGGTAGTCCTTGTCCTGCATGACCCCGGTCAGCACCGTCAGGGGCCGCCCGGGCATATAGTCCCGGATGTTCTGCTCCAGGGCCTGGATGCACTGGGGATTGTGGCCGCCGTCGATGATGAACAGCGGGTCCCGGCCGATGATCTGGAACCGGCCGGGCCAGTCGGTGGAGGCCAGCCCCCGGCGGATATGGGAGTCGGTAATGGCCCAGCCCCGGGCCTGAAGCACCCGGATGGCCGTCAGGGCCACGGCGGCGTTGCACAGCTGGTGCCGTCCCAGCAGCGGCAGGCGCAGGCCGGTAAGCTCCTCCCAATCGAAAACCTGGCCCTCCAACCCGGCGCTTTCCAGACGGATGCCGTCGAAATCCGCCAGGTGCAGGGGAACACCCAGACGCTCGCACCGCTGGCGGATGATCTCCTCCGCAGAGGCCGTCTGGCGGTACAGCACCGCGTCACAGCCGGGCTTGATGATCCCGGCCTTGGTGGCGGCGATTTTTTCAATGGTGTCCCCCAGATACTGGGTGTGATCCAGACCGATGTTGCAGAACACGGCGGCCTCCGGGGCGGGGATCACGTTGGTGGCGTCAAATTCGCCGCCCATGCCCACCTCGCACACCACGATATCGCAGTTGTGCCGGGCGAAATAGGCGAAGGCGATGGCCGTGACCATCTCAAACTCCGTAGGGTGAGGGTCCAGGGAGTCCGCCAGAGGGCGAACCTGGGCCGTGATTTCGCACAGCTCGTCGTCGGTGATCTGCTGGCCGTCCACCTGCATGCGCTCGTTGAACCGGATCAGGAAGGGCGAGGTGTACAGGCCCGTGCGATAGCCCGCCGCCTGGAGGATGCTGGCCATCATGGCACAGGTGGAGCCCTTGCCGTTGGTGCCGGTGACGTGGATGAACTCCAGGCCCTTCTGGGGGTCCCCCATCAGCGCCAGCAGCGCCCGGATGCGCTCCAGCCCCGGGATGCTGCTGCGCCAGCAGACGGCGTGGATATAAGACAGGGTTTCGTCAATGTTCACTGTATATCATTTCCTTTCGACTGCACCGGCGGCAGGCCCACGGCCCGCAGAGCGCCGGAACGCTGCAGAAGCCACACCACCAGCACGTCCAGCACGCCGGTAATGGCAAACTGCACGCTGCGGGCCGCCAGCCGGGTGAGAAAGTACGCGGCTTTCGCGCCGCCGCCATAGATCATGGCCAAGGCGAAGCTCTGGTACAGCACCGACCCCAGGACCAGCGGCGGCAGGAACGCCAGAGCCAGCCGCAGGGGGCTGCATCTGCGGGTCAGCCAGGGCCGGAAAAGCCCGGCGCACAGGCCGTACAGGATCGGGGGCACGCAGAAAATCGGGTTGTAGCCATAGGGGGAGAACAGGCAGCCGATGAAATCGGCGGCGAAGCCTGTCAGGGCCCCGGGCAGCGGCCCGAACAGCATCCCGGCCAGGAAGATGGGCACCGCCTCCAGGGAGAAGCGGGTCACCTCGTTGGGGGTGGGGATCAGGAACCGGGCCAGCACCACGCTGACGGCGGTCAGCAGGGCGCAGGTGACCATGGCCCGCACGGGCCACTTGGGTCTGCCGTGGGCAGATGCATGGGTGTGACGTTCAGACATAAAAAATACCTCCTAATTCGGGTAAAAATTGGGAGGAGGTTGGGGAGTATGCACTTGTCAGGGCGCGAACCCCCGGGCCGGCTGCCAAAGCGGATGCGAAGACGGCACCGCGGAGACAGGTCTCCTTCGTCCGGCGGCAACCTCCCATCCGACCGGCACTTAACGCGCCGCTTCTACTCTTGCAGCAAAAGCCAGTCATGATTATACAGAAGCCGCCGGGAAAAAGCAAGGGAAATCGGAAAAAATGCCGAATCCTTCGGGGAAGGAAAGATAGGGGTTGCATTCCCGGGAATATTTGATATAATTACAGCAGATGATACAAACCGTACGCATTATTTTTCTTAATGAGGTGCTGTCATGTCCGTGAAGCTGGAGCTTTATCGTGTGTTCAAGGAGGTAGCGGAGGCCGGAAACATCACCGCCGCCGCCCAGACTCTGTTTATATCCCAGTCCGCCGTCAGCCAGTCCATCAAGCAGCTGGAGGCGGAACTGCAGACCCGGCTGTTCGCCCGGAACTCCCGGGGCGTCACCCTGACCGCCGACGGGCGGATGCTGTATGAATACGTCCGCAGCGCCATGGGCCTGCTGGAAACCGGCGAGGAGAAGCTGTCCCAGAGCCGGGACCTGCAGATGGGCCACCTGACCATCGGCGCCAGCGACACGGTGACCAGCCAGTTCCTGCTGCCGTATCTGGACCGGTTCCACCGGCAGTATCCGGCCATTCATATTCAGATCATCTCCGGCCGGAGCCACAAGGTTCTGGGCCTGCTGCAGTCCGGCAAGGTGGACATTGCCTTTGCCAGCACCCCCCAGGAGGGAGTGTCTCTGGAGACCTTCCCGTGCCTGGCCACCCACTCCATTTTCGTGGCCGGGGCGGAGTATCCCTGCGACTTCGACCATGTATACACCCTGGAGGAGATTGCCCGGTTCCCGCTGATTCTGCTGGAGCGGAAGGCCTCCTCCCGGCTGTATCTGGAAAAATACTTCCTGCAGAACGGGCTGCACCTGAACCCGGAGATCGAGCTGGGCGCCCGGAGCCTGCTGGTGGACCTGGCGGCCATCGGGTTCGGCGTGGCCGGCGTCACGGAGGAGTTTGTCCGCCGGGAGCTGGAAAGCGGCCGCCTGCGGAAGCTGCGCACGTCCTTTGATATCCCGCCCCGCAGCGTGGACCTGTGCGTGCTGCGGGACGTGCCCCTGACGTCTGCGGCCCAGCGCTTCAGCGATTTTATCCGGGAGAGCCTGCGCCGGGGGTGATCCCCGTCATATGTGACAAAAGCCGCCCCGGAAATGCCGGGAACTTCGCCCTTTCGACCCCTTGCTTTTGCGGCGTGAATAGGGCAGAATAGAGTCATTATTCACAGCAATGTGAGATTTATAGGAGGAATTTATGGAACTGCTGAAGGAGCGCATCCGCCGGGAAGGTAAGGTCCTGCCCGGCAACATCATCAAGGTGGACGGTTTCCTGAATCACCGGGTGGACACCGCCCTTATGAGCCAGCTGGCCGATGAGTTCACCAAGTATTTCGATGTGAAGGACATCACCATGGTGCTGACGGCGGAGGCCAGCGGCATCCCTCTGGCCACGGTGTGTGCCCAGAAATACGGCGTTCCCATGGTGTTCGCCAAGAAGGCCAAGAGCGACAATATCGAGGGCGGCCTGTATCAGAGCGAGATCTTCTCCTATACCTATAAGAAAAAAGTGACCCTCATTGTGGCCCAGGAGTGGCTGGGTCCCAAGGACCGGGTGCTGATCATCGACGACTTCATGGCCAAGGGCTATGCCATGCAGGGCCTCATCGACATCGTCAAGGCCGCCGGGGCTGAGCTGGTGGGCATTGGCGTGGCAGTGGAGAAGGGCTTCCAGCACGGCGGCGACGCCCTGCGGGAGAAGGGCTATCCCATCCACTCCCTGGCCGTCATCGAGGAAGCGACCCCCGACCACATCACCTTCCGGGAGGATGATCCCGTATGAAAAAGGTTTTAGTGCTGGATTTCGGCGGCCAGTACAACCTGCTGGTGGCCCGCCGCGTCCGTGAATGCGGCGTATACTGCGAGATCAAATCCTTCCGCATGACCATGGACGAGGTCCGGGCCTTTGCCCCGGACGCCATCATCTTCACCGGCGGCCCGGCCACGGTGTTTGACCCCGGCGCTCCCATGATCGACCCGGAGATGCTGTCCATGGGTGTTCCCGTGCTGGGTATCTGCTACGGTCTGCAGCTGATGATGCACCTGCTGGGCGGTCAGTGCTGCAAGGCGGACACCCGGGAGTACGGCAAGACGGAGCTGACCCATACCGCCTCTCCCCTGTTCGACGGCGTGCCGGAGACGGCTGTGTACTGGATGAGCCACGGGGTGGAGGTGGAGCGCCTGGCCCCCGGCTTCGAGATCATCGCCTCCACCGAGGGCTGCCGCCACGCGGCGGTCCAGTGTCTGGAAAAGAAGCTCTACGGCGTGCAGTTCCACCCGGAGGTGGTGCATACCGAGTATGGCCGCCAAATTCTGGAGAACTTCCTGTATAAGATCTGCGGCTTCCGGCCGGAGTGGACCATGGCGTCCTATCTGGAGGAGGCTGTGGCCCAGTGCCGGGAGAAGATCGGCAATGGCCGGGTGCTGCTGGCTCTGTCCGGCGGCGTGGACAGCTCCGTGGCCGCCGCGCTGCTGCAGCGGGCGGTGGGCCGTCAGCTGACGTGCATCTTTGTGGACCACGGCCTGCTGCGCAAGGACGAGGGCGACCAGGTGGAGCATGTGATGACCAAGCAGTTCAACGTGGACGTCCGCCGGGTCAACGCCGGTCCCCGTTTCCTGAGCAAGCTGGCCGGTGTCACGGACCCCGAGCGTAAGCGGAAGATCATCGGTGAGGAGTTCATCCGCGTGTTCGAGGAGGAAGCCAAGAAGATCGGCGCCGTGGACTTCCTGGCCCAGGGCACCATCTATCCCGATGTGGTGGAGTCCGGCCTGGGCGGCGAGTCCACCGTCATTAAGAGCCACCACAACGTGGGCGGTCTGCCTGACTGCGTGGATTTCAAGGACATCGTGGAGCCTCTGCGCCGCCTGTTCAAGGATGAGGTGCGGCAGCTGGGCCTGGAGCTGGGCCTGCCGGAGCAGCTGGTGTGGCGTCAGCCCTTCCCGGGTCCCGGCCTGGCAATCCGCGTCATCGGCGAGATCACCGAGGAAAAGCTGTCCATCCTTCGGGATGCCGATGCCATCTTCCGGGAGGAAATGGCTCTGGCGGGTCTGGATCGCACCACCAGCCAGTATTTTGCCGTGCTGACGGACCTGCGCAGCGTAGGCGTTATGGGCGATGAGCGCACCTATGACTATACCCTGGCCCTGCGTGCGGTGCAGTCCCAGGACTTCATGACCGCCACCTGGTCCCGCATCCCCTATGATCTGCTGGACAAGATTTCCGGCCGCATCGTCGGCGAGGTGAAGCACATCAACCGGATCGTCTACGATATCACCTCCAAGCCCCCCGCGACGGTGGAGTGGGAGTAATCGCCACTTACCCGAAAACCCTTTATTTTCAAGGGTTTTCGGGTTTCTTTTTTGCTCCGGGTACATGAAAGGTACACGGCGGGTACACGAAAAATTTATGCGAAAGCCTCCAAGCGGTCTGCAACTTCCCCGTGTTTTGTCGGGTACAGGTGGGAATAAATCTCCAAAGTTGTCGTTACGCTCTCATGCCCGAGGCGTTCGCTGATCAGCAGCGGTGCAAAACCGAGTTCAATCAGCAAGCTGGCGTGGCTGTGACGAAGATCGTGCACCCGTATCTCCCGGAGTCCGGTCTTCTTGCAGCCCCTTTCCATTTCGTGCTTCAAATAATGCTTTGTTACTTCAAACAGTCTATCTGACGGATCGTAGCCGTACAATCTGTCGGCATAATCCTTTACCAAATCGCAAACGAATTGCGGCAAGGTAATTTTGCGATTGCTTTTTGGCGTCTTTGGGTCAAGGAATAAGTCCTCGCCGTCTATACGCGCATAGTTTTTTGTAATGGAAACCGTCCGTTCCTCAAAGTCGAAATCGTTCAGGGTCAAAGCTAGCATTTCTCCGGATCGCATTCCTGTCCAGTAAAGCAGATTAAAGATGACCTTGGACTGCAGCTTATCACTGACAGCATCAATAAAAATCTTGAATTCGTCCGCTGTCCAGATCTGTTCCAAGCCAGAATTCTTTTTACCGATAGTTCCGCTTTTTTGTACCGGATTGCTGCCGAGGCCGTAATACTTGACTGCAAAATTGAAAATCGCAGACAACTGGCTGTTCAGAGTTCTCAGATAGGTTGGCTTATAATTCTTCTGATTGTTCATCAGCTCGGTTTGCCAGCGACGCACATTCATCGGCTGGATCTCATTGACTTTCAAATTCTTGAAATACGGCATAATATGTACCGCAATGATGTCCTCTTTCCCTTTGTAGGTAGTCGGTCTGATTCTGGCTTTGCAGTCATCCATATAGATCTCTACCATATCACTAAAAAGCATATCGCAGGAATTTGATGTCTTGCTCAGAAAATCCAGTTCATACTGCTTGGCCTCTTTTTGCAGGCGAAAACCTTTCTTCTTTTTCTGCTTTTTGGTGCCTGTCCAATCTGTGTAAACAAATTTACAGTACCATAACCCTGTCTTTTCGTCTTTGTAGGTCGGCAATGATTTCACCTCCGATCTGTAAAAGTTTCATCGCCCGGATACGGTTTCCCTCGTCACTTACAGGTAGGTATTCTCGTAAAAATATTTGGCAGATACCTTGCCCGCCACAGTCAGCTTTCCGGCTTTTTCCAGTTCACTGTTAAGCCGCTTGATAATGCGGTATGCCGTACTGCGGGAAACACCGAGTAATTCGGCAACATCCGTTGCTGTCAAGTATCTTTTGCTCGTCTGTAATGCTGTCGGTTTGTATTCCGCCATGTTTTCCTCCTTTCTGACAGCCTGCAGCAATGGAGTATCCTTGCGATATTGTCATTATACTACTTTTCGCAAAAGATCCCGTGTGGGGCTGTCCGCATATATTTATATTTAGTTTGTGTTCAAATTAAAAACGCCTGTCCGCCGGGCCATTTCCTGCGCCCATTTCAGCCGCGTATTGGCAGGCTGCCGCTATGCGGCAATTCTTCTGTGGGCACGCTCCGAATCGATCATTGTGGCATACTGTCCGCAGATCCTGTATAACTCCCGGCGGAAGGATATTCGGTTTTCAAGGTGCATAAGCGGATAGAGCTTCTTCCTCTATCCGTTCACTAATAAACACGGGGGTATACCCGCCTTTTCTGCAATCAAAATTCAAAAAAACAAAATTTCCTTTTCTGTATTGCCACCCGCATAACTATATATAGTTTCTAAATTCTTGACAAACACGATATATTGTGCTATACTTTTTCTGTAATTGATTTTTGTGCGTTGTCCGTAAGGACCGGCAGTACGCTTCTGCATTGCACATATCGTTAAGTTTGCAGTATGTCAGTAGTATAACTGTGCCGTGAGGCCGGTTATGTACTGGCATTTTTTATTTTTTCAGGATATTTATATCCTCTGCGAGAATGACACCTGTTCGTAATTCATTACGGACATGAATGCCTGAAAAGGCATCGGCTGTTGTTCTCGCTTTTTTTATGCCCAAAAAGCCTTCGTGCTTTTGGAATACATTTTTAGAAAGGCGGAAATCGAATGAAAAGACGAACCCATCGGCACTCGCACAGAAGAGTGTCCAGATCTGCTGTGTTCAAGCAGCAGATGAAAAGAAAGGAGGCAAGAAATCTTGCAAAGTACCCGCTGAAAACGGTATATGTCTCTCACACAAGGCTTTATCAGCCTCAGAATCGAGGTGCATAATATGCCGAACACAACGAGTACCTACGAACCGCTGGTTTTGGTTGACACGGCAGATCTGCCGGAGGAGGAATGGCTGGAATATCGCCGCAGAGGGATCGGCGGAAGTGACGCCGCTGCCATTTTAGGTGTGTCCCCATTTGCGACCGCCCGCGACCTCTACTACGACAAACTCAAAGTCGTATCATATGAGGACGGCGAAAGCAACTGGGTGCAAAAGAAGGTCGGGCATTTGCTTGAGGATCTGGTCGCTGAGATTTTCCATGTGAAAACAGGCTTTGAGATCTATCAGGTGAAGAAGATGTTTTATCACCCGGTCTACACCTATATGCTGGCAGACATTGATTACTTCATCCGATTGCCAAACGGCAAAACGGCGATCCTTGAGATCAAGACCACAAACTACAACGCAAAGGATCATTGGTGGTGCGACGGACAGGAGATCGTTCCCGTCAACTACGAGATCCAGGGCCGCCATTATATGTGCGTGATGAATATGGATGAGGTGTACTTCTGCTGCCTTTACGGCAATAACGAAAATGAAGTCATCATCCGGCACATTGGGCGTGACCCGGATTACGAGGCGGAAATGATTGCTCTGGAGGGCAACTTCTGGAACGACCATGTTCTGACACAGACACCGCCGCCGTACACAGAGGACGGCGAGCTGACGCTTGAAAGCGTCCGGCGTCACTTCGGCCCTGCCGACGAAAATGCCCCTGAGATCGAACTGAGCGTGCCGCTGGCAAGCAGTCTGGTGCGCTATACCGAGCTACAGGCGGAAAAGTCGGAACTGAACCGTGAGGTCAAGCGGGTCGAAAACGAGATGAAACGGCTGCAAGGGCGCATTGTAGCGGAAATGGGACGAAGCTGCACGGCTACGGCAAACAGCGGCGGCGTTTCCTATTCCATCAGCTACAAGCCTACGAGAAAGCCCGACATCGGCAAGGAAAATCTGATACGGCTGAAAGCACAGCATCCCGATATTTATGAGGATTATGTGACGGTATCGGAAAGCCGCCGCTTCTATGTAAAGCGCAAATTTGACGAGGCGGCATAAGCGAAAGAAAGGATGGTGCAGATGAAAAACGATGCACAGAAAGAAAACGAGAAAGGAGTGGTGAACCGTGGGATATGTCGGGACTTATGACCGGACGATCTTCTACAATCCGGGCAATAAGTATTGCATTATCAGTGTGAAGACCTCCGACCAAAGCGTACCGCAGCAGGCACGAAGTGCTTACCGTCACCGGGACAATATGATCCGGTTTATCGCCGTCGGGTATGAATTGCCTCAAACCGATAAGGTGAGCATGATCCTGGACGGCGAATGGGAGAACGGAAAACACGGTGTTCAGCTGCAGGTCGATAAGTGCGAGGAGATCGTGCCGCAGACCAAAGAGGGCGTATACGGTTATCTTTCCTCCCGGCTGATCAAAGGCGTCGGTGAAAAGACTGCCGCATTGATCGTAAATCGCTTCGGTGCCGACGCATTGCGTGTGCTGGAAAACGAGCCGGAGCGACTGCTGGAGATTCGAGGAATCACCCCGGATAAGCTGGAGGACATCAAATGCAGGATACTGCAGCCGAGGACGAAAAGCGCCGCGCTCATGAAGAGGCCGAAGCCAAGCGCAAAGCCGAGTGGGAGCAAAAACAGCGTGAAAAAGCCGAAGCTGAACAGGCTGCCTGGGAAAACGCCGTGGCTATGGGTGATGATGAGGTCATGATGGCTTCGATGAAGCGTGTCGGTGATGACGCCGAGCGACTGACCCGCCGCAATATGAAGCAATGCGTGACCGAGCATATTCAGACTAAGTGCCTCAGCGAACCGGAGTTTGCCCGGCAGGTCATGCACCCCCGCAAGAATATGATCCGTTGTTTCCGTTACATTACCCGCAAAGCCAAGGAGTTTGCCGAGCAGGAAATGAAGGACAACGATGAAAAGCCGATTGCAGGCGGTTATGGCTGTGATGTGCCGGATGATATGTGCTATCTCTGGGCCGAAGAATACTTTATGGATATGGACGCAGAGGAAGACAAGGAAAAGGAGGAAAAATTCGTTCCGAAGCCCTATCCCGGAAAGCCGGCCCCGAGATCCAATAAGAAAGCCGACAAGAAAAAGTCGGCTCCCAAAAAGGAATCGCCGGCAGAGGAACATCCGAACGATAGCACACAGATGAATTTGTTTGAGGTGGGCGCATGATGAATAAAAGAGTCTTGCGTAAATTTGCAATACCGAGCAGCAGTCCTAACCCGAAAAACGGCATTTTCTGTGCCGATCAGGTGAAGTATGTGGTGCGCACGGCGATCAAAAATATCGACCATCAGCGCACGCTGGTACTGTATATCTATGCAAAGGAAAGTGTGCTGGCCGGAAATCATGTCCCTCGCTGGACAATGTTTCAGCAGAAAGGCGGCTATATCACCTTATGCACCGATGATAAAGGCACACGCTGGCAGCAGTCTATGTTCGAGAACCTCGGAAAGGATTACTTTTTCAGGGATAAATGCTCTTTCTATTCCCAGGCCGACGAGAGACGGGTCACGAGATATTGTCAGTCCGAAAAGCAAAAAGGATTTGACAGCCTCTGCCTGCTTCAGTTGGATTTATTGCGGAAAAAGCAAAGGGAAAATGAACTGAAAAAGCAGCGCAGGATCATCGAGCGGATGAAACCGGTAGGCGCATTACCCAGGGACATCAAAGGCTTTATGCACAGAGAGACCCTGCCGCATTATATCTTCTATGATTATGCCAAGGGAAAAGCGCCGAAAAACGCATACTGTACTGCCTGCAAGCATAATGTATCGGTCGCTGAAGCCAAGCACAACGGCGAAGGCGTTTGCCCACACTGCAAGAGGAAAATCACCTTTAAGAGCCGTGGGCGCCGTGGATATATAGTTGACCGTTCTACTGCACAGGTTATTCAGCGGCTGGGTAGCAATGAAATGATCATTCGTTTCGTAAAAGCCTATCGCCGTTATCCGAAAAGCGACACGCCGGAGTTTCATGTTTATGAAAACGCACGGTTGTTTCTTCAATGGGACGGCAGCAAGATCATAGCCAGTGAAAGCTACTATTACGGTTATTCCCGGGATCGCATTACACCGTGGCATCCGGGCGACAGGCCGGTATTCAGCCGGTGGTACTACAATTTTGAGGCAGACTGCTGCGGTTATCTCTATCATCGGAATCTGGACAGTGAACTGAAAGGAACGCCGTGGCAGTATTCCGCATTGAAGGAATATTATGCAGGAGATCCCACGCCTTTGTATGCCGGGCAGTATCTGCAGAAGTATTTACGCTATCCTATGCTGGAGTATTTGGTAAAGCTGAAGCTCTATCGTCTCGCAACCTATGTTGCTTACGGAGATATGGGCGGGGCTCGTTTCTATGACGACAGCGTGCTCAACAGCAAGGGCAAAACCGTAACAGAGGTTTTGGGCGTCGGTAAAAAATATATACCGCTTTTGCAGACGATCGACCCCGGGCCGAACCAGCTTACGATGTTCAAAGCATTTCTGCGGGATAATATCCGACCGGATCTGGAACTGATGAAATGGTGCAGCAAAAACGACATCGGAGAGGAAGCGTATATTACGGTTCCCTTGCGCTATATGACGCCCCATAAGCTGATGCGGTATGCTACGGAACAGTTTGCCACACACCGTAGGACCTCTTGTTACGCCCCAGGTTATTATTCCATGCGTGAGATGATGTCCGACTATAAGGATTACCTTTGTATGTGCGAACTATTGGAGCACGATATGAAAAGCAGCTTTGTCCTGTTTCCGAATGATTTGAAGGCGGAGCATGACCGGGTAAATGATATGTCCCGAAATGATGTGTCGCAGGCGTATGATCGGAGAATTGCCAAAATGTTTGAGGGATTGCAGCACCGTTACGGATACACCCAAATGGGGTTTGTTGTTATTCCTCCGCATTCCGCAAAAGAGATCACACAGGAGGGCGATAAACTGCACCACTGTGTCGGACGCTATGTGAAAGATGTGGTAAAAAACAATACCACGATCCTTTTCATCCGAAAAGCGTCCGCACCGAAAAAGCCGTATTGTACGGTAGAGGTGAAGCATGGGGATGTCATTCAGGCAAGGATCCAGAACAACGTTGTCCCGCCGCCCAAGGTGAAGAGATTTATCGAAAGCTGGAAAGAAAATGTGCTATACGCACCTGCTCTTGAACGGGCAGCATAACGAGAAAGGATGATACAGAGTGAAAGAAAGATTGATACGGCAGCGTGAACTGACCGCCCGGCTCAATACATACCGGGACGAGTATTACAACCGGAATGCTCCGTCAGTATCGGACGCTGTATATGACCGGCTCTTTGATGAGCTGACTGATCTGGAGAAAGAAACCGGCGTGGTGATGTCCAATTCACCGACGCAGACAGTGGGCTACCCCGTTGTGTCGAGGCTACCGCAGGCAAAGCACGATATTCCGCTGTTATCGCTGGATAAGACAAAGCTGATAAGCGAGCTGCTTGCATTTCAGGACGGCCGCGCAGTGAATTTCTCACTGAAGCTGGACGGACTGACGACCGAGATCATTTACGAGGGCGGCCTTCTGCAACGGCTCTCTACCCGGGGCAACGGCGACATCGGTGAGGATATTACCCACAACGCCGAAGCCATCGAAGGAATACCGGTGCAGATCCCGTACAAGGAAAGACTGGTCGTTGCCGGTGAGAGTTTTATTCACTGCAGCGACTTTGAACGGCTGCGCCAAAAGCTGGTTGACAGTACGGGAAAGCCGTACCGAAACAGCCGCAATCTTGCCGCCGGCTCCGTCCGTGCTTACAATTCTGCGGTATGCGCCAAGCGGTGCGTCCACTTTTTACCCTTTGCGGTCATAGAGGGACTGCCGGAGATTGAGGCCGAGACGGACAGCAAACGCATGAAGCTGGCAAAGCTCACTGAATTCGGCTTCGGCAGAGTGCGCTCTCTTCAGTTCACAACGGCAAATAACGATATGATGGATCTGCACATTAAGGTGCTGCGGGACAAAGCGGCCGAGGATGATCTGCCGATCGACGGACTGGTCATGACCTATGACTCCATTTCCTACTCCCGCACCTGCGGGCGGACAGGACACCATTTCAAGGACGGTCTTGCCTTTAAGTTTGAAGACGAGCTCTTTGAAACAAGGCTCGACCACATTGAGTGGACGCCGACCCGTTCCGGTGAGATCTCTCCGGTAGCTGTTTTTGACACGGTAGAGATCGACGGATGCGAGGTGTCCCGTGCAACGCTGCACAATCTCTCTTTTATTGAGGGGCTTGAGCTGATGCCGGGCAACCGCATTCTGGTGAGTAAGCGGAACATGATCATCCCGCAGGTCGAAGAAAACCTTGACCGTGGAGATTTTTCAATGGACGTGCTGGTTCCGTCTCTCTGCCCATGCTGTGGGTATCAGACGATGATCCATACTACACAAAAGCGGACCGACGGTGAGCTGAAGCTGACGAAAACACTGTTCTGCCACAATCCGAATTGTGCAGCGCAGAATCTGAGGAAAGTCGTTCACTTCGTCGGAAAGAAAGCGATGGACATTGAGGGACTGTCAGAGGCGACGCTGGAGCAATTCATTGCCCGTGGCTGGCTTCAGGATTTTACGGATATTTACCGGTTGGATAATCACCGGGACGAGATCATCCGTATGGACGGTTTCGGAGAAAGGTCCTGGCAGCGATTGTGGGATGCGATTCAAAAAAGCCGCAATACCACATTTGAACGCTATCTTATCGCAATGGATATTCCGATGATCGGCAACACAGCCAGTGCTGCGCTCGGTCGATGTTTCGATCAGAGTCTCCGTGCCTTTGAGGTAGCGGTCGATTCCGGCTATGATTTTACGCAGCTTCCCGATTTCGGAGAAACGCTGCATAACAACATTTACGAATGGTTTTCAGTTGAAGAAAACCGCATTTTATGGGAGGAATTAAAGCCTATGGTAAACATTGAAAAGAAAGAAACCGCTATGTCCGTCGTACAGGACAACCCCTTTGTGGGGAAAACGCTCGTGGTTACGGGCAAGGTCGAGCCGTACACCCGTGACGGCATCAATGCGAAGATATATTCTTTGGGTGCGAAAGCCGGAAGCTCCGTATCCAAGAATACCGACTACCTGATCTGCGGCGAGAATGCCGGCAGTAAGCTCGTCAAGGCGCAAGCGCTCGGCGTTGCCGTACTGTCGCCGGCAGAGTTTTTCCGTATGATCGGAGAGTAAATAATCAATAGAATGACGGGCGGAGAGGAAGTCTTTCTTCTCCGCCCTTGTCGGATCGGAGGAAATGCTATGGCAAAGAAATATAGGGTCACCATAACCGAAGCGCTGAAACGAACGGTCGATGTGACGGCAGAAAGCAAAGAGGCCGCTGAGCAGATCGTCGGCGACGAATGGTACAGCGGCAAGCATATTCTGACTGCCGATGATTTTACCGGTGTTGAATTTGAAGCAAATACTATTTAGGAAAGGACTGAAACGAATGGAAGAATTAAAAAAGGCCTTTTACGAGGTCATGTATAAGTATGAAAAATCCTTTGGCGAAACCGGCGTTATGACAAATCTGAACTTATGGGCACAAGAAAAAGCAGGCTTGCTCGAATTGCTGCGCCGCCATCCGAATTGGGATGAGGACGCAAAGGCAATCGTGTTTTCCTTTGACGAGGGGCGCGGTATTCAGCGTGATGTCGTGGACGAGATCGCTTTTACTATGGAGGATCTTGCCGCCGAGCAGATCAATGAAGAACAGCGTTTGGAGGATTTCCGCATTGCTCTGCGTGCCGCTGTCAACGAGTATAGCAGCACGCTGTCCGAGCAAACGCTGGAGATCATCCGGAACCGTGGCGGTATAAAATGCGCCGAGGGACAGAAAACCAGCCGGATCATCGGCAAGCTGTGCCGCAGTTTCGGTGTGGACGGGCATGAGCGTTATAATGCGGTATTTGCCCAGCTTTCCGATTCTCTGAATCCTCTGCAAATGCTCAAAACGGCGCTGTTATCTCTGCACCCGTGTGATTTTCTTGAAATGTCCAACAAGGACAATACCTGGACTTCCTGCCACAATCTCGAAAGCGGCAGCTATCAGGCCGGAGCGCTGTCCTATATGACAGACGATGTAAGCATGATTTTCTTCACGGTTGACCCGGAAGTAAAAGATCATTATTACCGTGCGCCGAGACGGTCACGGCAGATGTTTTTCTACAAAGATCAAACGCTGTTTCAATCAAGGCTCTATCCGAGCGATCTGTCGGAGCAGATGGATCTGTACCGCAGCATCGTGCAGAAAGCGATTGCGACCTGCCTCGGCGTGCCGAATCGCTGGGTGCTGAAAAAGAAACGTGATGATGTAAACGAGTGCTGCACCAGCGGCGAAGGCAGCCGGCAATATCCCGATTATAATTACTACGGGAATCTGTCAATGCTAAAAACCGCTGCCGCACCCAGTCATTTCGTCATCGGAGGACCGTCATTCTGTGTTTGCTGCGGCCAAGCGTACCATTCGGGTCACTTGAAATGCCGATGCGAGGATACCGTTGTCTGCAAGGATTGCGGCAATACTGTTCCCAAGCAAAATGCAAGATATATTGAAGGAGTCTATCACTGCCATGCGTGCCTGCATATCTGCGGCTCGTGCGGTGAGATGATCCACGGAACAATGTATCCGGCATACGACCGCAGAGGCCGGTTGGTAGAGATATGCGAAGCCTGCTACCGGGCATCGCTTGAGCCGTGTGCGGCCTGCAGCGTTTGCAGCATCTGCCGCATCATCGGCAATGCGTTCTGCCACAGGACTTCGGTCACAGCTGCGGAAGGCGGTGCGAGATGATTCGATTTGATGATATTCTCCGTATGCGGCAAAAGGAACTGAAGCATTATCTGGCCGGTCACCTGAAGAAACTTGGCTATGAGACAGTCAAAAAGAAAGGCTTCCTCTATGCCGAGGGCACAGTGCCGGTGCTGTTGGTCGCCCATTTGGACACCGTACATAATGAGCTGCCGCATATCATCTGCCGATCCGAAGACGGGCGCTATATCATGTCCCCGCAAGGGATCGGCGGCGACGACCGGTGCGGCGTATATATGATCTTACAGATCATTAGCGAAGTACGCTGCCATGTGCTGTTCTGCGAGGATGAGGAAACCGGCGGACAGGGCGCCAAAGCGTTTGAACGGAGCGGGATCCAGATCGATGTGAATTACATTGTAGAGGTGGACCGCCGTGGGAACAACGACGCTGTGTTTTACAACTGCGACAACCCGAAGTTTTCTGAGTTTGTCTGCTCCTTCGGTTTCCGTGAGGCAATGGGCTCCTTCAGCGACATTTCCGTTGTTGCGCCATATCTCAAAACAGCAGCGGTAAATATTAGTGCCGGTTACTACAATGAGCACCGATTGCACGAAGTGATCGACTGGTCTGCCATGCAGAACAATGTCGAGCGCATCAAGCAGATGGTGCAGACGGAAACCGGCAAGTATCCTTACAGAAAGCGAAAGCTATATGCCGGCTCCTATTTCGGGCAGCAGACGCTGTTCGACATAGAGCCTGCCGGCAGAGATAAGGAAAAGCTGCTGATGGAGCTGCCGGAAGGAACGCGGCTTATGATGAACGGGTGCGAGGTCACACCTTCTTTTCCGTATCTTATGGATAACGAAGGCAATGTGTACGCCGGCATTCAGGAGCTTGACGCTGCAGTTTTATCGGAAAATTCCATTGCCTGCGACGAGAATGGGGAGCTTCTCTCCTTTTCGGTGTTTGACGCCAAGCGGATGAAAGTTCTCTCTATGGAGTCGGCAATGGAACAGTTAGGAATGGATATTGGGTGGTAGGCTCCTCTGCTCACCCAAGCATTAGAAAGGAGTTGCCATGAGAAAGATCACCGTTCTCGACTTTTGCAGTCGGATCGGAATTGCCAGCGATGAGATACCAGTCGTTGTAAAGGCCGGGATCAATATAGTAGGTCGCTACCGCAGTTTATATAAACTGACGGCACAGGCTATGCCCGACTTGCTGGAGGCTAAGGTGCAATCTGTAACCTCGACACGAGAAGAAGTCATCCTTCAAATTACTTTCAAGGACTTCAGCACGAAACGACCATAATCGTATATGAGCGAATAGCACCTCACGGGATTTTTCCCCGTGAGGTGCTTTGTCTTGGCCACCAAAGACAACCCCCGGCTCTGCCGGGGGGAAAAAATAGCCTATGGCGAGGGGCAAAGTAGACAAGAAAAAGTCTCCGAGTTAGAGTAAGGAAGAGGTTTGCCGACCAAAACTTACAAAAACAAGGAGACTAATTCATGAAAGAAGTAGATGTAAGTAGTTTAGAACATACCAGTTGGCGATGTCAATACCATGTGGTGTTTGCGCCGAAATATAGACGGATGGAGATATATGGAAAGATAAAAGAGGACATAGGGATTATACTGCGGAAGTTGTGCCAGCAAAAGAGCGTAGAAATCATAGAAGCACAAGCATGCCCAGACCACATCCACATGTTGATAAGCATCCCGCCGAAGTACAGCGTATCCCAGATTATGGGCTACCTGAAAGGAAAGAGCAGCCTGATGATATTTGACCGACATGCCAACCTGAAGTATAAGTACGGGAACAGGCACTTTTGGGCAAGAGGGTATTTTGTGGATACGGTAGGCCGAAACAAGAAAGCGATAAAGGCGTACATACAGAACCAGTTGGAGGAGGACAAAATGTCTGACCAGATTAGCATAAAGGAATTTATAGACCCGTTTACGGGTAGTAAGAATCCCAAGGCATAGATAAAAACCCCTTAAGGGGTAGCCCGAGAAAGGAATGCGGTCGGCAGACCTTTCGGGCCCCTTAAGGGGCTTCGTCCGTAATAGGCCCTTATAGGGCCAGATCAAACCTCCGGCTTAGCCGGAGGTTTTGATTTTTGGGATAGTCCCAAGCCCTTGTTGTTCATGTTATTCTTTGTTAATCTTCTTTGGACAAAATATGCTTAATCTGTTCAAGGCTCTCCGCAAAATAGATTCCTTCCTGCCGTTCCTTTGAAGACAAGCCCATTTCTATCATGTGATTTAAGAGTGCTTTCAGATCCTTGTAGAAGCCGTTCAAATTGTAAAGAATACAGGGAGCATCCAATTGCTTCAGTGATACCTTGGACATGATTTCCGCAATCTCCTCCAATGTGCCAGTGCCACCGGGGAAGGCGATAAAGGCATCGCCCAGCTCGATCATTTTATTCTTGCGCTCCGACATATCCTTTGTGACGATCAGCTCTGTCAGCCCGTCATACTGGAAACCTTCGTCCATAAAGAACTGCGGTTCTACACCGGTCACATTCCCACCGGCGTCCAGAACGCTTTTGGCGATCTCGCCCATTAAGCCAGTCTTCGATCCGCCATAGACCAGCGCATTTCCGCTTGCACCAATCCATGTACCAAGTTCCTGAACCGCTTTGCGCAAAGATGGGTCATTGCCTTCGTTTGCACCGAGATAAACTGTAATATTCATATCAGAATGCTCCTTTCATTTATTGCTCTACTTGCTTTTCTTTATTTATCACAGTCAGAAATATAATGATGATCTCTGTCAGCACAGCCATAGATATTCCCATAAAGGTTGACAGCCCGCTCAACGCAATATGGTCAATGCCGCCGATAAATACAGTCGTGATTCCTGCAAACACCATAGGTATTTTATTCAGCCAGGTGTTGCGGAGAAATTTGAGATGCACAAACAGCAGCAGGAAAGTTAGGATCAGTTCACTGACGGTCATTGCGGCGAAGGAAGGAATGTGAATTGTCTTTTCCATAAAAGAGGGAAAGAATACATAGGCGAGCGACCACACATATCCTGCCAAAAGGCTGCAAACGTAATTTTTATATTCGCATTTTTTTGCGCCAAAAGCCATTGTTAATGAGAAGCCGATGTAAATGCACCATAGGAAACCCTTGAAGAAAGCGACCGTTGTAAACAAAAGCGTAATCAGGGCAAAAGCAATTCCACGCACCAAAGAGGCAACAAGAGCCCTATCCTTAAACCTGTGTGCAACTGATATTCTTTTCATTTTCGCACCTCCGTAAAAGCAAAAACGGCACGTAGACTTTTCAGCCTAAGTGCCGGTAGGTACCCACCCATACACACTATACAGAAAAGAGTCGGAAATGTCAACCTATAAACGGCGGAAGAAGGATATATTTTGCCACGTGGATAGTTGCAGTAACAACATATAAACCCATCCGCCTCCTAAGTTTACGCTTCTTATAAGACACAAAATCCTCGTTTTTCCACCCTAAATTACACACAATTTTGGGCTTTGATTGTAGATTTCTGATTGTATCCGCACCGCTGTTTTTCTTGTCATGCTTTATGCAAGATTGTCGTTGAATACGTTGCGGATGGCGGTAAACTCGCTGTCCCCGCGCACACTGTCCACACCGTCATTGACGGCAATAAAGTGGACGCCGTACTCTGGAAACAGCATTTCCGTATACATTCCGACTTGCAAATAGTTACGCCCGAACCGGCTCATATCCTTAACGACAACGCGCTTGATCTTGCCCGCCTTGATGTCGGCAAGCATCCGCTGGAATCCGGGCCGGTTGAAGTTGGTTCCCGAATATCCGTCGTCCTCGTCGTAGTGGCGGATGGCTGTATAGCCGTGATCCCGGCAATACTTTTCTAAAATCCGCTTCTGGTATTTGGTAGTACTCAAATATTGATTCTGTACCAAATCGAATAATGGAGTGCAGGCTTCCTTTAATGGGCAATTCTTCTACCGGAGGCTTTGGTGTTCGAAATTCTCTGCCCATGCGTTTGGCGTAATCGGCATCAACACCTGAACCCCAATAAATCGCTTCATATGCATTTTGCGCAAACATTTTATTGAGTTCGTTTACTTGATTTTTGGATTTAATTGTAATATTGAAACCATCCTCACTTTTCTCATCGTACACTTCTGGATCGCAAAGGCAAAAACACACAGTTGGACTTAGAGGAAGAAAAATGATAGTACCTCCAGTACCTAAACCATAGTTAATTCTATAATTCCTACGCGCATAGAGAAGGTTATACAACGTGACCGGATTATCAGAAATAATAAAGCCACGACCGGATTCGTTTATGATTGTCAATGGCTTTAGATCGACCAAAATATCAAAACATTCGTTCGCTACAGCGATGGAGATTTTATTGGGAGTATCGTAGTCAGCAAAGAATTCTTCGCGACTAACTGCAAGCTTTCCTCCGGATGCTTCTGTTTCATCGAGCATCATTCTAAAATTATCAAGTAATGAACGATAAGCGTCTGCTATTTTTAGCTGTTCTTACTAATGAAATCTGTACAAAGTGAAGGAGGAGCAGGTAGTATTCCAATGGTTCTGTACACTCTGTGTCGTCCTCAACCAATAGATATCTCACCACCTGAGACCATTTTCCTTCACATTTGGACAGCCACTCTTCTATAACGCCATCTCTTCCATACATATAGTCCCGATAGGCTACTTGTTTAATTGACGCATGCTCGACTACCCTGAAACCGGATTTTCTGAGCATACCAAGGCTTTTTTATTTTTGGAGAAGTTCTCTAAATAGAATCTTGGAACATAGTGTTGATCTTTTTTGTTCTGCATAAGATCACTCTTTTCTGTAAAGAGAAGTAGCCGCATGGGAATACTCCCACACGGCTACCTTGGTAGCACAAAGACCTACCGTTGATTAATTATAGTACATAGCGGAACAAATTACAAGAAAACATCGAATTATCACATTTTTTGCCATGTAGGACTACAATACATCTTGGACAATTGAATAAAAAGGGTATGAGGAATAGGGCCTCATGTGTTAAAGTTAAACTACCACACAAAACTTTCCGAAAGGAGACCATATTCCTCATGAGTAAGAGTATAACACAGGACATGGCCTACAGGCAATCCCTAATGAAGTACGCAGAAAAGTACGGCGTCAGCCGCGCCAGCCGGAAATACAACAAAAGCCGGTCGTACATCTACTTCTGGAAGCAGCGCTGGGACGGGAGTGTGGCGTCCCTGGCCTGCCAGTCCAGACGGCCTCACAGCCACCCCAACCAGCACACGGAGGCCGAGCTAAAGCTCATCCGCGATATGCGCCGCCGCAATCCGTCGCTGGGCATGATCGAACTGTGGCACCGTCTGCGGAAGCGCGGCTACACCCGCTGTCCAGAGAGTTTGTTCCGTGTCATGCGCAAAATGGGCCTGTTTCCGGCCGAAAAGCCCAAAAATCCGTACAAGCCAAAGTCTTACGAGCAGATGACCCATCCCGGCCAGCGCGTGCAGGTGGATGCCAAGGTCGTTCCCCGCCGCTGTATCGCGGATCCGGAGCTGCGCCTGTTCCAGTACACCGCCATCGACGAGTTCACGAGGCTGCGTTTCCTGGCGGCCTACCCGGAGCAGTCCACCTATTCCTCGGCGGACTTCCTGCGCAAGCTGCGGGCGTGGTACGCCCGCAGGGGCATAGAAGTGGAGTGTGTCCAGACGGAAAACGGCTTCGAGTTCACCAACCGCTTCTCCAACAGCAAGCGCGATCTGCCCACACTGTTCGAGAAAACTGTCGCCGAGCTGGGCATCCGTCACAAACTGATCCGGCCCTACACGCCGCGCCACAACGGCAAGGTGGAGCGCAGCCACCGCGAGGATCAGAAACGCTTCTATTCCTGCCATTCGTTCTACTCACTCGACGACTTTACTAAGCAGCTTGCCGTCCATAACCGCCGCGCCAACAACTTACCCATGAGACCCCTCCGCTGGCTCTCGGCTAATGAGTTCGCTGTCCAATATGTTTGACAAACCTACAACATCGAATTATCACATTTTTTGCCATAGCGACACTCCTCAAATTCTGCGCCGCAATAGACAATGAGTCATGACCGCCGGCTAAGCCGGTGGCTTGATTAGGCCCTATAAGGGCCTTTTACTGGCACGCATCTTAAGATGCTACGAATAATTTGCCAGCCGCATTACCCGCCCCGCAGCCCGTAAACGGGCGATGCTTCTTCTACTTCGCGTTTGAAGGAATCGGAAGATTCCTCCCTATTCGCTCGCTGCGCTCGATGCTTGAAGCTAAAGCTTTTTTGCGGGATACCTCCACCGGCAGAGCCGGCGGTTTCCGAAGCAAATAAGAAAAACCCTCTGAAATCAACCGATTTCAGAGGGTTTTGGTCCGAGTGGGGCGACTCGAACGCCCGGTCTCTTGATCCCAAACTTATCGGGAATACTTTTTCCGCTCGTTTATAGCGGTTTTCGGCGCTTTTTAATTTGTTTCGCTTACTCTTTGGCGCTCTTATCTCCACTGTTTCCGGGTGTTCCAGCACCGTCTGTGGTAATCTATGTGGTCAAAAACGCTTCCCGCCCGGTTTTTGGTGAAGATTCACCGATGCCAAGCGGGAAGCGTTTCTCGTTGCTGTGTGATCTGTATTGTAACTCTGAGCAGACGGTTATGCAAGTTGTTTCTGCGAAAGCGGCAGCTCAAATGTTGAGCCGCAATAGACAAAGAATAGCATCACGCATTTGCTCTCTAAAGGTGAAACTCGCTTTCCCTCAATAACTATCGCATTCCCGTAATTTTAGGGTCATTTTAAGGGAAAGTCTGTCTTTCCGCCACAGCCTCACTTTTCCAAAAGATCCTCCATTGTGCAGCCGAGGACTTTCGCAAGGCTGAGGACAGTTTCCGCACTGGCCTTGTTGATGTCCTTGTTGCGCTGCTCATACATTTGAATCGACCGAAGGCTGACATTGCTTCGCCTGGCAAGCTCCGCCTGCGTGCAGCCATAGAGCGTGCGGATGCGTTTGAGGTTGGTGTCAGCGAAGTACTCGCGTACTTTGGCATCGGCAATATCGGCGAACTTGCTGATGTCCGCTTCGTGGAGAGGCGCATACATCCGCTCTAAATCTTCAAACGAGAGAACCTTAAAAATATCGCTGAACTTCCTGCCGGAAAACCACTGGTAGTAGGCGACGGCCCAGCCGATCCAATACTCTCTGGAGCGGTTGAAATTGGCTTTCGGTTTGACCGTCGGCGCTTTGCCCGTGGTCTCAACAAGGACATCAACAGCCGCTTCGATTCCACTTTTCCCCATAATATAGGCAGCTTCGCCGTTCTCGATCCGGTTGCTGACGGAGCTGACGGAAAACAGTTCCATGAAGCTATCTCCGGCGATTCCGCATGCGTTGATGGCATAGTCGAAGGCATCGCCCAGCAAGGCCTGCGCATTATTTAGATACATTTCTTGGTATGCGTGGGTCATCGTTCTGGATGCCTCCTCTCATAATGTCAAGCATGTACAGGCCGTCAGTCGCCTCTTCGAGCATTTTCGAATAAAGCTGGTCGGCTTCGTCGTTTCGCGCCTTGCGGAGAACATAATATTTTTCCCTTTCTGCGATGGAAAATCCCTCGTAATGCAGCAGGGAGAAGGCGTATTTAGACTTGACGACGATCTGTTCGCCCAACTTGCCCAGGCGCATAGCACTTGCAAGCTGCTGCACGGAAATTCCATTGTTCAAGAAAGACGCCGCAAAGTCAAAATAGGAGTCGTCAGCTCGGTAGCCGATGATCAAGTCATAAGCGTTGACATTGACGCCGAAATTTTCGATCAAGTATCGTTTGGCCCGCTGCGCAGCCGGATTATTGATAGAAAACAGACGGTGCTCTACCAAAACGGCGATCCAGTTCAGGATCGTATAGTCCGGACTGTTCAGATTCAGAATTTTTAGGTATTCCGTATCAAGGCTGTAACGATTGGCAAAACCGTTGCGCAAAGAGGATACGGCCCATTCTTTGGCAAGCGCTTCGCTTTCCGTGCAGTAAAAGCCCAGCCCGAAGTCGTTGTTATGCTTACCCAACCCAAAGGCGGGAGCCTCTACGATCTGCTCAGAGCCGTGATATAGGGTGATTTTCTGATCCATTTCCGCATCCTCCTAAGTATCTCTGCACAAATTATATCACTAAAGTGATATAAAATCAAGTTGTATTTGTGGGGAGATTACTATACATGTGGTTTCTGCGTGGGTGGCGGCTCAAAAGTTGAG
>OIOH01000052.1_pt1 | contig 17813 bp, 16 predicted proteins | sample 1585501 | NCBI WGS metagenome assembly OIOH01 (sample SAMN02674597, study PRJEB24791) | human gut metagenome, SKBSTL013 | isolation source: stool | host: Homo sapiens | place: USA
CTTGAGACGGTTTTTATATGCAGAAAGTTAGGGGAATTGAAACCTGATTTGACCACTACTGCACATTTTGCGATCCAACTGAGCTATTACGCTATGTCATATCTCCAACATCCCTTGCAATCCCGCGCTGGCGGCTTTTTTGTTCTTGTCGAAGGCGTGGTTGTAGATATCCAGCGTGGTGGAGGGCTGGCTGTGGCCGAGGATGCCCGCCACCGTTGCCACATCCGTGCCGCCTGCGATCATCAGACTGGCGGCGGTGTGCCGGAGGGAGTGGACGTTCAGCTCCTGCGGTAGGCCGTTCTTCTTGAGGATCAGCTTGAAGCGGTAGGTGAAGGTGGTGGGCGTCATAGGGAGCTGCGCTCCCTGACGGCGGAACAGGAAGTCATCGGCGGTCAGCTCCCGCTGGTCATAGGTTTCGATAATGCATGCACATTCCTGCCGGTACTCCCGCAGGAGACTTCCCATCTCGGCTGAGAAGTACACATAGCGATCACCTGCGCGGGTCTTGGGTTCCTTAACGAAGATCTCCTCGTCTGTCACCTTGACCGCGTTGCGGCAGATGTGGATGGAACGCTGCTCCCAATCAATGTCGCACCACTTCAGTCCGCAGCACTCACCCCGCCGCATTCCCGTGGCGATGATGAGCTTGAAGTAGGTTTCGTACTTAATGCTCTCGCCCTCCAGCGCGGCGATGATCTTCTGTGCCGTTTCCTCGTCCGCGATCTTCTTTTCACACTTGCGCCCGGCGTAGCGGTAGGTGCGCCACGCCGGATTATGCGAAAGAAAGCCACCCTCCACGGCATCAGAGAGGATGCTGCACAGCGTAGCGTGCACGCCCTCAATGGTGTACTCGGAGAGTGGCTTTTTTGTATCGGGACGGATGACTTTTCGCAGTTCTACGTAGAAATTCCGGAAGTGCTCCGGCCGCAGCTCGGTGAGCTTGTAGTGACCCAGCGCTGGGAGAATACGCTCGATGTCCTGCCGGTCGCGGCGGATGGTGGACTTCGCCAGCTTGCCGGGCGCGATGTCCGTCAGCCACAGGTCGATGTATTTTGCCAGCGTGAGCTGCTGGACGGGCTGCGGCGTGTGGCGGCAGTCACGTTCAAAGAGGACAGCCTGTTCGTTGAGCCACTTTTCGACCTGCTTGGGCGTCAGTTCCTCCGGTGGGTGGACGGTTTTCTGCTGGGGCTTGATGCGCTTGCCGTTGTAGTCATAAGCCAGAGGTTTTGATTTTAAGCCTTGCCGCCGTTATGCAGTCTTCATATCTTGACTATTACCATTTAACGGCTGGTAAAAAAAGGCTGTGGGCCACCCAGATGGGCTCCGCTTTCTGGATCAGCTCCGTGGTCGGAGGCCACCACAATCTCATGCTCAGACGCCAACAGCCGGGAGAGCACTCTATCATCGACCCGGCGCAGGAAAGTCTCCTTTTCCGCCGAATCGTGGCGATGGGCCGCTTCATCCGCCCCGTTGATATGCAGCAGCACAAAGGGGCAGCGTTCCGCCGCTCGCAGGGCTGCCTCTGTCTTGGCGTCCAGATCCGTATCCACATCGCCAGTAGCCCCCTTTACCGGGAAAAGCTCCATGTGCAGCAGCCGGGCAATCCCCTTTACCAACTCCTTGCCGCAGATCACGGCGCTCTTCTGGGGAAATGGCGGCAGTGCTACCGGAACAGACTGTCCCCACAGAAGCATACATCGTTCTTTCGTCAGCAGTCTTTCAAAGGCATGGCGCAGTACCAAGCTTCCCTGCGGGCACAGTGCCCGCTGCCCGCCGGAAGGAATCTGCGTTACAATGTTATTCACAGTATGCGCCATGTGGGGAAATACCAGCAGTGCCTGATAGCCGCCCAGCCGGTAATAGGTAAATGCAGGATCCTCTACCTTTGCCGGGGCACAGCAAGGCATGGTACAGCAGCCCTCTCCATCCAGCGTGTAGCAGCTGCCCCGCAGCAGCAGGTCATCGGGTCGGACGGGGATTCCGGCCCCCAGCGCCTCTACATAGCCTCGGAGATGTACCGGCAGATCCGTTACCCCCAACAGGCGCAGTACGCAGTGCAGTGTTTCCGGTGGGAAGCCGCCGCAGGTATCCACATACCGCACAGAACCCATGGACGCCAGATGGCCATATCGCTCCACCTGAAAGTGGGGATCCGTCATGCCGTCAATCACGCATAATATCCTGCTCAAGTCTCTCCCCCTTTTTCCATTGGAACTTGTTTCGTTATACTTCCCGGCACAGCACCCGGTAGACAAAGGACATATCCAGTCCGCCGCGTACCACGTCCGCCAGCAGGTCGTACTGCCGTTCCTTGTAGCCGCAGGCGTCAAAGGTTGCCAGCGCGTCAAAGGACACGCCCTTTCTGGCGCACAGTGCTTTCAGGATCGTATCCGTGATGCCCGGCGCGTCAAAAATGCCGTGGACATAGCTGCCGTATACGTTTCTGCTGCCGGTGAGGGCGGGCATCTTCTGCTGACTGCGGCCCATGTGGATCTCGTACCCCTCGTAGGCGAGTCCGTTCAGGCCGGAGAGCATTCCCTCCACACCGTAAAAGACGCCTCGCGTCTGGGTCTGCACCTTTTCACCCCGAAATTCGGTGTCCATCTCCAGCAGACCCAAACCGTTGATCTCCGTGACACCGGCGGCCTCCACATGCTCCGGGTCGGACACGGTGCGCCCCAGCATCTGATAGCCGCCGCAGATGCCGAAAACCAGCGTGCCGGCGTCAGCCGCCTTCAAAATGGCCGCCTCCAGACCGGACTGCCGCAGCCACCGCAGGTCGGCAATGGTGCTCTTGGTACCCGGCAGCAGGATCATGTCCGGCTGGTGCAGGTCACTCACCTGATCCACATAGCGCAGCGACACGTTTCCGTAATGTTCGAAGGGGCTGAAATCCGTGAAATTGGAGATGCGCGGCACACGGATTACCGCGATATCCAAGAGCTTTCGCTCTTTGGAGCGGTCAAACCGCTCGGTCAGGCTGTCTTCATCGTCGATGTCTACGTGGGCGTAGGGGATGACCCCCGCCACCGGGATGCCGCACAGCTGCTCCAGCGTCTTCAGTCCCGGCTCCAGAATGGCCCGGTCACCCCGGAATTTGTTGACCACCACGCCCTTGATGCGGCGGCGCTCGTCCTCCTCCAGCAGTGCCACCGTACCGTAGAGCTGGGCGAACACGCCGCCCCGGTCGATGTCGCCTACCAGCAGCACCGGCGCGTCCACCAGCTTGGCAAGGCCCATATTGACGATATCCTCCTGCTTGAGGTTGATCTCCGCGGGGCTGCCTGCCCCCTCGATGACGATCACGTCATACTCTGAAGCCAGACTGTTGTAGGCCTCCAGCACGGCGGGGATGTAGTCCCGCTTGCGGTGGAAGTACTCCATGGCCTGCATATTGCCCCGCACCTGTCCGTTGACGATGACCTGACTGCCCACGTCGGTGGTGGGCTTGAGCAGGATGGGATTCATGCGGGTGTCCGGCTCGATCCCGGCGGCCTCTGCCTGCACTACCTGCGCCCGGCCCATCTCGCCGCCGTCCTTGGTGATGAAGGAGTTCAGCGCCATGTTCTGGCTCTTGAACGGTGCCACGCGGTAGCCGTCCTGCTTCAAAACGCGGCAGAGTCCCGCCGCCAGCAGGCTCTTTCCCGCATTGGACATGGTCCCCTGAATCATAATATTCATTGCCATAGTGATTTCTCCTTGCAGAATTGCCGGATGGCCGTTATCAATGCTTCATTTTCCCCGTGAGGCCTCACCGCAATGCGATACCACCCGTCACCCAGCCCGTTGTAATTCCCACAGCCACGGATGGCGATACCCTGCTGCAGCAGGCCCTCCCGCAGCCCCAGCGGCCCACGGAACAGCAGGTAATTGGCATGGGACGGGCATACCCAGAAGCCCAGCGCCGTCAGGTTATCCGTGAGCCACCGCCGCTCCGTGTGGACGAGGGACAGCGTCCTTTGCAGGAAGTCCCGCTCCGCCAGCGCCGCCACACCGGCACTCTGGGCCGGCGAGGACACGTTCCACGGCGGGGACGCGGCCGCCATGCGGCGCAGTAACGCATTGTCGGCGCACAGGCAGTACCCCAGCCGGATGCCCGCCATGCCGTAGCTCTTGGTGAATGCCTTCAGGATCAGCAGCTCCGGGTGCGCTGCCAGAAGGGACTTGGCGCTGACGCCGTCCTCCGTGAGATCGAGAAAGCACTCGTCCAGAAACAGATGCGCCCCTTGTGCCGCGCAGTATTGCAGGATCTGCTCCAGCAGAGGGAGCGGGATCAGCCGCCCGGTGGGGTTGTTGGGGTTACAGAGGAATACCACCTCCGGTTTTTTTTCCTCTAAGAAGGACAGAAACCTCTCGTCCAAATCGAAATTCTGCGCCTGATGCAGGAAATACCGCTCTACGCGGCAACCCACCTGCGCCAGTCCCGCCCCATATTCCACAAAGGTGGGGGCCAGTTCCACCGCCGTCCGGGGCCGCAGGGCAGCGCAGTATGTGTAGATCAGGTCTGCCGCGCCGTTTCCGCAGAGAATATAGGACGCCGGCACCTGCTCATGGCCCGCGATAGCCTGCACCAGCCGGCGGCAGTAGGGGTCGGGGTAGCGGTGCAGCTGGGGCAGAGTCCGGCACACCGCCTCCAATACGCCGGGAGGCGTACCCAGGGGGTTGGTGTTGGCGGAAAAATCCAGCGTGATACCGCCGCCGTATACATCGCCGCCGTGTTGATTTTCTGTTTGATACAGCATCTATGTCTCCTTTATAGCGCAAAGGACAGCTTGACCCCGCAGCTTAAAAGCAGGGTGAGGATCGCTGTGACGGTCATCAGGCGGCACACACGAGGGATGTCCTCGTGGGTGATCTCCCGCGATGCGTCGCCGATATACTCCTTTTTGTGCAGTACACCGTGGTACCACGCATCCCCGGCCAGACGCAGGCCCAGAAGCCCCGCGCAGACAGATTCCGTCTGCGCCGAGTTGGGACTGGCGTGCTTCCGGTGGTCGCGGCGGAAGATCCGCCAGCCCGCTGAAATATTCAGTCCCATCAGGCCGCCCGCCGTCAGCATCAGCAGGGCGGACAGCCGCGCCGGGATATAATTCACCACATCGTCCGCCTTGGCGGGTACAAGACCGATGTTCTTATAGGGCGGATCCACATACCCCAGCATGGAGTCCATGGTGTTCACTGCCTTGTAGAAAAATCCCAGCGGCGCGCCGCCGATGGCCAGAAACAGCAGCGGCGCCACCACGCCGTCGGAGGTGTTCTCCGCCACCGTTTCCACGGCGGCACGGGTCACGGCGGCATCGTCCAGCCGGTCGGTATCCCGCCCCACGATCATGGAAACAGCATGGCGGGAGGCGGCCAAATCCCCGCTTTCCAGCGCGTCATAGACCTTCATGCTCTCGTCCCGCAGGGACTTGACGGCCAAGATCTGCCAGCACATCACGCTTTCCAGCGCCAGACGCAGCCACGGGCTGACCAGACCGCTCAGCCACAGCAGCAGAGCCGGGACGGCGGTGGATACGATGACCACCGCTCCCCACAGGATGGCGCCCGCCGCCCGCTCACCGGAGGGCGTTTTGGGGCATATGCACCGCAGCCCCCGCTCCAACACACTGATACATTTTCCAATCAGAACTACCGGATGGGGAAAGCCGTGGGGGTCGCCCACCAGAAGGTCTATGCAAAAGCCGATAACAAGTGCCGCAAGCGACCACATCATGCCGTTTCTCCTCCGCCCTGCATCGTAAAAATATAAATGGGATTTTGTCCGCTCATCAGGTGGTAGCTTCCGGCTTTTCTGTCCCGCGCTGCTTGCAGGGACACCACCTCCGTCTCCGCAAAGGGGAACGCCGGCAGGCAGTCCGTCAGTTCAGCCACGGACTCCAGCGAAACGGCCGTGGCCACGATGCGGACATGAGGATTTTTTGCCAGCAGCAGCGCCACGATCTCGTGCATATTGCCGGCACTGCCGCCGATGAATGCGTGAGTGGGGGCTGGCAGACCGACGCAGGCCTCCGGCGCGCTGCCGCAGACCACCTGTAAGTTTTCCAATGCAAACCGATTACAGTTTTGCCCCAGCAGCGCTGCGGCATCCTCTCGCCGCTCTACGGCGCAGACAAGCCCTTGCTTTGCCTGTAAGGCCATTTCCACCGACACTGAGCCGGTACCGGCACCGATGTCCCAGCAGACGCTCCGCTCCGTCAGCCGCAGCTTGGAAAGGCACACCGCCCGCACCTCACTTTTGGTCATGGGAACCACGGGCATTCCCTCCGCACTGCGGAGAAAGGCGTCATCCGGCAGACCCGGTGTGACCACCGCGTCGGGATGGGGGTTTTCGATAAGCGCCACGCTCAGAGGGGCATAGACACCATCCGTCAGTTCCGCCGCCGTGCCGCGCACGATGCGCTCATCTGGGTAGCCCAGCCGCTGGCCCACATACACAGAGACATGGCCCAGATCACCCTCTGTCAGCGTACGGCACAGATCGTTGATGCCGCGCTCGCCGCCTACCAGCGCAAAGAGGCGGCTGGTTGCCCGCACCTCCGGCAGAATGTTGTGCTGCCGCCCGTGGAGACTCACCACCCGGACATTCTCATAGGAGGTCCGGAGCCGGGCGCACAGATAGGACAACGAGCTCAAACCCGGCAGCACCGCCGTGTCGCAGCCCTCCAGCAGGGGCAGCAGCTTTTTCGTGCCGCTGAAGAAGCCGGTATCGCCGGACATGACCACCGCGAAGCGGCGGTACTCCCAGTGGGTGCGGATAAAGTCCGCAATATCCTGCGGCGCAATGGCGTCGCAGGTGTGCTGTCCCGGCCGCGCCACAGCCTCCAGCATCCGTTTTGCACCGATGAGACAGTCCGCCGCCTCAATGGTTTCACTGACCTCACGGGTCATAGCCTCCCGGCTGCCGGGGCCGATGCCGACGATCCGCACCTGCGGCCGGACGGTGCAGCCAAACCGCTTACACAGCACATCCAGCACCGCCGCAAAGGGAAGCCCCTCCCGCTGAGGCGGACGGCCAATGACCACCAGACCTGCGCCCGTCTTCCGGGCGGCGGATGCCTTAGCGGGAAAGCCGCCGGCTTCGCCGCCGTCCTTGGTCACCATCCATGCGGCGTCGGCAAACCGCAGTGTGGCCAGATCCATCTCCTCGGAGAAAGGGCCCTGCATGGCGATGATATGGGCGGCCTTCAGCCCTGCTGCGCGGCAGGCCTCCAGCGAGGCATCCATGGGCAGCACCCGGGCGTATACCCGCTGGGTAAAATCGGGGATGCCGCTATACGCCGCCAGCTCCTTACTGCCGGTGGTCAGCAGGATATTGCCTCGCGTACTCTCCAGAAATGCGGCGGCCGCCGCCGCATTCTCCACGCAGACCACATCCTCCGTCTGTTCGGAGGATTGCCGCAGCAGGCGCAGATACTCCGTCTCCGTTTCCCGACAGGCTGTGCAGATGCTCTCGGTGATGGAGGTGGCATAGGGGTGGGTAGCGTCGATGACCAGATCGAACCGCATCCTTTGCAGCATCCGGATGATGTCCTCTACCGGGATGCGTCCCGCCAGAATCGTAATGTTTTCCGCCTCCGGCAGCAGGGTTTCACCGTACTCCGTGGCCACGCATACCGTAGCCAGCACCGGCTGTCCGGCCAGGAATTCCACCAGCTCCCGGCCCTCCGTGGTGCCGGCAAACACGCAGATATTACACATTGCGGTATCCTCTGGGTGTGACCAGTTGACCGGCCACCGTTTTGACGACGGCGCTGCCGATCAGCACGGTGCAGAACATATCCACCTCCGCCTCCCGCAGCTCTGCCAGCGTCAGGATGCGGCTGCTCTGCCCCTCACGGCCAATATTGCGCACGATGCCGCACAGCCGCTCTCCCGGCAGACGGCGCAGCAGGATATCGCAGGCCCGCTTCAGGTGGTCGGGTCTGCCGTGGCTGGCGGGGTTGTACAGGGCGATGGTCAGATCCGCCGCCGCCGCGCAGTCCAGCCGCTTTTCGATGGTTTCCCACGGCGTCAGCCGATCGCTGAGGCTGATGACCGCAAAGTCGTGGGTCAGCGGCGCACCCAGCACCGCTGCGGCGCTGCAAGCCGCCGTCAGACCAGGCACCACCTGAATTTCAGGCTCCTGCGCCTCGCCCCGCAGCTCATAGACCAGCGGCGCCATGCCGTAGATGCCGCTGTCACCGGAGCAGACCATGGCAACGGTCTTACCGCTGCGCGCCAGCTCCAGCGCCAGCTGGCAGCGCTCGGCCTCCCGTGTCATGGGGGTGGAGTGAAGCTCCTTGCCGGGGTAGCGATCCCGCACCAGATCCACATACACCGGGTAGCCTACGATGGCGTCACACGCCCGCAGGGCGGTATCCGCCCGAATGGTCATATCCTCATAGCTGCCCGGCCCGATACCTACTACAATTACCTTACCCAAAGCGCACCTCCCAATGCTCCGCCGCGACGGCGACGGTCACGCCGTCCCGCGCTGTTTTTTGTACGATCAGTTTTTCGGCATCCAGCAGCGCCGCCCGCTCACAGACATTGTCCACGCCGGTAACGGAGCAGACGAAGTCGGAGGGAGTGAAGTCACCCGCCACATCCCGCAGCTGCTGCGCCGTGTAAAAATGCACCGGCCAGTTGTTTTTCTCACAGGCGGCCAGCAGGCCTGCCTCGTCCTGCTTCAGGTCGATGGAACAGACGCCGCAGATGGCCGCCGTGTCCAGCCCATTTTCCGCGAACACTGTCTGCACCGCACGCACCACCGCCCCGGCGGAGATGCCCCGCCGGCAGCCTACACCTACCCGCAGTACGCGAGGGATAAGCCGCAGGGTGCGGGCGAAGTGTGCCTTTGTGCGCCAGCCAATGAAAACGCCCAGCGGGCCGCTCTCCCCGGCAAACGTACCCTCCGGCAGGGAGGCAGGCAAAGAAAACTGGCTGCAAAGGGGGATGTCCTCCTCTAAGATCGCCGCCGAAACCGCCTTGGCAAGCCCCATGTCGGAGATGACGCAGCCGTGCCGGGCAGCCCATGCGTCCACGGAAAATTTGCCGCGGACATCGGTGGCGGTGGTGACTACCGCCGTGGCCCCCAGCTTTTCCGCCAGCTCCACCGCCAGCGCGTTGGCGCCGCCGATGTGGCCGGAGAGCAGGGGGATCACAAACCGCCCCGCCTCGTCGATGCACAGCACCGCCGGGTCGGTCTTTTTACTCTGTACATAGGGGGCGATCTCCCGCACGGCGATGCCGCAGGCCCCCACGAAGATCAGTGCGTCCATGGAGGAAAAGCACGCGCCGTACACCGCCTTGTCCAGCGGCAGAAACTCCGGTTCCTCAAACCGCTCCATGGTGTAGCACACGAACACTGCCTCCGGGAGCGCTGTCATCACCCGCCGCGCCGTGGCGCAGCCGCCCCGGCTGAAGGCAAACAGGGCGGCTCTCATTGCGCCCCCTTGCGGAACTCTGTTGTAAAGTTGGGGTGATACAGCAGCGAGCGCAGATAGGTGTCACCCAGACAGTTGCCCACCACGACCAGCGAGGTCTTGGTCAGACCGTTGCCCGTCACCGTCTCGTGGAGCGTCCCCACCGTGCAGCGGAAGATCTTCTCCTCCGGCCAAGTGGCCTTGTAGACCACCGCCGCCGGGGTGTCAGCGGTATAGCCTCCCGCCAGCAGCTGGGCTTGCAGAAGCTCTGTCAGTGAGGTGCTGAGAAACAGCACCATGGTGGCCTGATGGGCCGCCAGCGAGCGGATGGACTCCCGCTCCGGCACCGGGGTGCGGCCCGGGGCGCGGGTGATGATGACGGTCTGGCTCACATCGGGCAGGGTGTACTCCGCCCGCAGCGCGGACGCTGCGCCGCAGAAGGCGCTTACGCCGGGGCAGACATCGTAGACAATGTCCCGCTTTTCCAGCTCGTCGAACTGCTCCCGCACCGCACCATAGATGCTGGAATCCCCCGTGTGCAGACGCACCGTGGTCTTTCCCTCCGCCTCCGCTTTCTCGATGAGGGCGATAACCTCTTCCAGCGTCAGCCTGGCGCTGTCGTGGATCTCGCAGCCCTCCCTGGTGTAGTCCAGCAGCGCCGGATTCACCAGGGAGCCGGCGTAGATCACCACGTCGGCCTCGCCCAGCAGCTTGGCGCCTCGGACGGTGATGAGGTCGGCAGCGCCGCTGCCCGCTCCCACAAAATGTACCATTGTCAGTCCTCCTTTATCCGGCGCAGCAGCTTGGATGCGCCCTTCGTCTCACAAAGATAGCCATATTCCTTGGAAAAGAGGATGGCTCCCGTCTCTATATCACTGCATTTATAGTGCATCATGTCGTCAATGCGCCCGGCCAGCCGGTGCAGCACTGCGTCATAAAGTCCCTGCTCCTTCAACAGCCGCAGGGCGTCGTCACAGGTGGCGCAGCAGAGCATCTCCGCCGCCGCACCGCCTTGCAGCCCCTCTGCGGCGGCACAGGCCGTCAGGATGTCCATGCGGCAGTCGCCGTAGCGGGAGTGGGTGTTCCACATACCGCCCGCCAGCTTTACCAGCTTGCCGATATGACCGATGAGCAGCGCCCCTCTGAAGCCCAGCTCCCGGCATATCTCCAGCGCGTCGCCGATGAAGTTGGAGGTCATCACCGCCGTGGCGGGGTCGATGCCCATGGCACTCTTGATATAGTCCGCGCCGTAGTTGCCGGGGGCCAGCAGTACATAATCCGCGCCGCCCTCCCGCCGCTGCCGCAGCTCTACATGAATGGTGTCCACCAGCGCCTGCTCGCTCATAGGCTCCACGATCCCCGTGGTGCCTAAGATGGAGATGCCGCCCTCAATGCCCAGCCGGGGATTGAAGGTCTTTTTCGCCAGCGTCTCGCCATCGGGAGCGGAGATCACCACCCGCAGGCCGCCGGTGTATCCGAACAGGCCGCAGACCTCCTCCACGGCCTCCCGGATCATCAGGCGGGGTACAGAGTTGATGGCCGCCGCCCCCACGGGCTGGTCAAGACCCGGCTTGGTTACCCGGCCTACGCCCCGTCCGCCGTCGATGACAATGCCAACCGTCTCCGTTTTCCGCACCTCGGCATAGATCAGGGTGTCACGGGTGATATCCGGGTCATCACCGCTGTCCTTCCGGATGGCGCAGCGCACACAGTCCGGGGACAGATAGATGTCCTCCACCGCCAATGCCAGCTCCATGCCCTTGGGTGTCAGCAGGCGGATGGACTCCTTTTTGCTGCCGCTCAGCAGCATCCATGCGGCGGCCTTGGCTGCCGCCGCGGCACAGGAGCCGGTGGTGTAGCCCAGACGGAGCTTTTTTCCGTCCCGTATGATAAATTCCTTCATAACCTACCGCCTGATCTGGTAGAGCATGGCGTTGCAGATGGCCGCCGCCACGTTGCTGCCGCCCTTGCGGCCCCGGGACACGATGTAGGGCGCGGCAGCGGCCTCGATGATGCGCTCCTTGCTTTCCACCACATTCACAAAGCCCACCGGTACCCCGATGATGAGGGCGGGACGGAGCTTGCCGGCCTCCATCAGCTCCTCCAGCGAAAAAAGTGCCGTAGGGGCGTTGCCGATGGCGAAGATGCAGGGCTTAGGCAGGGCTGCCGCCCGCTCCATGGATACAAAGGCACGGGTCACGCCCCGCTCCTTAGCCTCCGCCGCCACGTCCGCGTCCGACATGAAGCAGTGTACCTCTCCGCCCAGCGAGGCGAGGATCGTCTTATTGATCCCGGCCTTGGCCATCTGGGTATCGGTCACGATATCGCAGCCCGCCCGCAGAGCGGCGATGGCCTTTTGCACCGCGTGGTCGGAAAAGACCAGATTGTCCACATAGTCAAAATCCGCCGTGGTGTGGATGACCCGTTTGATGACCAGCTCGTTTTCCGGGTCCAGCCGCCGGTCGCCCAGCAGCTCGGTGATGATGGCGAAACTGCGCTTCTCAATGTCCATAGGCTTCATTTGCTCCATCATAGCGTCTCCTTTCTGCAAGCCGCCAAAAAGCGCTGTGCCATGACAGGCTTGGCGTAAAAATGGAAGTGGGGGAAGCCCGCGTACAGAGTGTCCGTGGCATACGCACAGCGCCACTGCTTACCGGAGGGCTTTACCGCCAGAAAAGCGCCGCCGGGCTGGGGGGTATCCCAGTGGTGGAATTCATGCATGGGTACCTGCTCTCCGGCGCGGCAGAGGAGGCTGTCCGCCTGCGCCGTGGCGGTGATGTAGCCGAACCGGGTCAGCCTCCCCGTATCAAAGCAGTCCCCCGGCAGCGCACCCACCATGGCGCGGCCTGCGATGGACTGCGTCAGATACATGAAGCCGCCGCACTCGGCGATACAGGGCATTCCCGCGTGTGCGGCCTCCCGAAGCTGCCCGCGCAGGGTACGGTTTTCCTCCAACTGCGTCGCGTAAAGTTCCGGGTAGCCGCCGCCTAAGTACAGCCCCTGTACACCGTTGGGAAGCCGTTCATCCGTCAGGGGGCTGAAGGGCACCAGCTCCGCGCCCAGCTGCCGCAAAAGGTCGAGGCTGTCCTCGTAGTAAAAGCAGAACGCCCGGTCACGGGCCACGCCGATCCGCACCGGCGCGCCCTTTTCCGGCAATACCGGCGGCGTAAAGCGAAGCGGCGGCGCGGCAGCCGCAATTTCCAGCAGGGCGGCTATGTCCAGCGTTTTTTCTGCCTCGGCCGCCAGCTTGCGCAGCTTCTCTTGCAGGTCGGCTACCTCGTCCGCAGTGATGAGCCCCAGGTGGCGGCTCTCCAGCGTACACTCTGGCAGCCTGGGCAGATAGCCGCAGGCGCGGACGCCCAGCCGGCTTTCCAGCTCCCGCGCCAGCGCACCGTAGCTCATGGCACTGCACCCGTTGAGAATGACGCCCTGCACGTTGTTGTCCGGCGCGAAGTCCAGAAAGCCCTGCACCGCCGCCACAACGGACAACGCCGCCCCCCGTGCGTTGACCACCAGCACCACGGGGCTGTCGGTCGAGCGCGCCGCCTCGTAGGTGCTGGCGCGGGTGGATGTCAGCCCCAGACCGTCATAATAGCCCATGACCCCTTCAATCACCGTGATATCGCAGTCCTGACCGTTGTGAGCCAGCAGATAGCGCATGGTGTCGCGGTCAAAAAAGAAGCTGTCCAAATTGGAGCTTTTCGCGCCGATAACCCGGCTGTGGAACATGGGGTCAATGTAATCCGGGCCGCATTTTGCCGCGCCTACCCGCAGACCCCGCGATACCAGCGCCTGCAAAACGGCGCAGGTGACGGTGGTCTTGCCGCAGCCGCTGTTGGTACCGGCCAGCACCAAGCGGGGGACTTTTTGCTCCATAGCGACCTCTCAATCCGCCACGATGGTGGCAAAATAGCTGATCTCCTCCGGCAGCTGCCGCAGGTCGGTGCAGACCTGCTCCGTTTCCAGTCCGCAGTCTGCCACCATCCCGGCATTTTCCAGCAGGCCGTGGCGCTTTAGCGCCTCCGCCGTCTCGTGGATGGCCTTGCCGGACTTCATGATAACCTTCGTTCCCGGCAGCGTCAGCGCACTGTCCAGATCGGCGCTGCCCGGCAGGATGTGGAGGGGCTCCTCCATGCGGGTGAGGCTGCGCCCCAGCCGCGCCGCCACGGCGCAGAAGCTGGTGACGCCGGAACACATCACCGTTTTAAACCCGTCAGAGCGGATGCGCTCCAGAATATAGTAGGCCGTGGCGTACACGGACACGTCGCCCAGATTGACCATGGCCACGTCCTGCCCGGCCGCCAGTGCCGTTTCGATGGCGGCAGCCGCCGTGCGGTAGCTGTCCTCCCGTACCGCCGCGTCACGCGCCATGGTGAAATCCAACGGCAATATGGTCTTGCCCTGCATATCCACAGCACCGGCGGCGATGTCCAGCGCCAGCATCCGCCCGGACTTCATCCGGGGAGCGGCCACCACGCCGCAGTCCGTCAAGACCCGGCACGCCTGCCGGGTCAGCAGCTCCGGGTCGCCGGGACCCACGCTGACGGCGTAAAAAACACCTTGTTTTTCCATGATAGCACTCCTTACGGCACAAATTCCAGGCTGTCGAAGCAGGGGTCGTACTTCCCGTGCTCCATCCGGTACAGCTTTGCGATATACTCGCGGGTGAAAATCTCCTCCGGGGTGCCGATGCGGTCGATGCGGTCGCCCGCCACGCACACCACCGTGTCGGAAATGCGCTCCGCCAGCTCCAGCTCGTGGAGGGACAGCAGCACCGCCAGATCGTTCTCCCGCACCATGCGCTTGAGCACCGTCAAAAGCTCCAACTTGTAGCGAATATCCAGAAAGCTGGTGGGCTCGTCCAGCACGATGATCTCCGGCTCCTGACACAGGGCCCGGGCCAACAGGATGCGCTGGCGCTGTCCGTCACTGATGGCGGAGAAGGGCCGGTCAGCAAACTCCATGCCGCCTACCTGCTCCAGCGAGCGCTCCACGATGGCTTGATCCTCCGGCTGCAAAATGCCCAGCCGCCCGGTATAGGGGTAGCGGCCGCTGCTCACCACGTCCCGGCAGGTCATCAGCTCCGGCTCCATGCGGGCCGTCATCAAAATGGCCATGCGCCGGGCGATCTCATTGCGGCTGCGCTCCTCCATGGCCTTGCCGTCCAGAAACACTGTGCCGGACACCTTGGAGAGCTGGCCGATAATGGTTTTTAAGATGGTGGATTTTCCCGACCCGTTGGGGCCGATGAGCGTCACGATCTTGCCCCGCTGCACATGGAGGGCGACATCTTCAATCAGCGGCTTGCCGTGGTAGCCCACGGCAAGCGCCTTGGTTTCCAGATATGCTGCCATACTCACGCCGCCTTTCTGTGGATCATCATGTAGATGACGATGGGTGCGCCGAATACCGCCGTGACGGAGCTGATGCTCACCTCTGTGGGGGCAAAGGCGGTGCGGGCGATGAGGTCGCAGAACAGGCAGAACACGCCGCCGCCCAGGAAGCAGGCTGGGATCATACACAGCGGCTCCGCCGATTTGAACAGGGACTTCATCAGGTGCGGCACTGCGATGCCAACAAAGGAGATGGGGCCGGCAAAGGCCGTGACGCAGGCGGACAGCACACTGGACAACAGGATCAGCGCCGTCCGGAAGGCCCGCAGGGGGACGCCCATATTCTGGGCATAGACCTCGCCCAACTGGTACGCCCGGATGGGCTTGGAAAGCAGGAAGGTCAGCAGCAGCGTGATGCCGCAGACAACGGCCATAGTCTTTACGTTGTCCCAGCTCATGCCGGAGAAGGAGCCGAGAGACCAGTTGTGCAGATTCACGATGCTGGAATCGTCGGCAAAGGTCACGAGAAAATCCGTCAGTGCCGAGCAGATATAGCCGATCATCACGCCGCAGACTACCAGCAGGCTCATGCGCTTGACCCGCTGGGAGATCAGCAGCACGAAGCCCATGGATACCATAGCTCCCACGAAGGCCGCTGCGATGAGAATGGCGGAGGAGGTGGTCTTGCCACGGCTCAGCAGCACCAGCATGGCCACGCACACCGTCATCTTTGCGCCGGAGGAGATGCCCAGCACGAAGGGGCCTGCGATGGGGTTGTGGAAGAAGGTTTGCAGCAGATAGCCGGACAGGGACAGCGCCCCGCCCAGGATCAGCGCCGACAGGAGCCGGGGCAGACGGATCTTTACGATGATCTGGCTCTGGGTAAAGCCAACATCGCCCCCCAGCAGGATCCGCCATATCTCAGACGCGGAAAGAGAAACGCTTCCCGCGAAGATATTCCAAATCAAAAATGTGAATAAAAGCAGGAGGAGCAGCAAGAAGCCTCCCCAGATGCGAAGTGTTCGGTTTCTCTTCATGCCGCTCCTCCTTATGATGTAAAAAATGCTCACTTCATCCGTGTCAGAAAGTGAAAAGCCGTATCCGGCGCGTCGTTCAACGCATGGTTCACGTCCAGAATGAGATCGCTCAGCTCCAGCGACTCCTGATAGAAGTTTTTGGTCAGGCACCACACATTACCGCTCTTGACGGCCTTGAAGTCGGCCATCAGTGGATCCAGTGCCACCAATTCGTCCAGCGTGTGCAGCTCGCCATCGATGATGCTGTTGTAGATCAGCACATCGGCGTCCACTGCACCGTGGTAGAAGGATTCCATCTGAATGTTGACGGTGGACTGGGCGTTGTCCTCCGCCGATTCGTCGAAGGAGACATAGTCTCCGCCTGCGATGGCAACGCACTTCGCCACATAGTCCGTGGACTTGCGGACGTTTACAGCGCCGCTGCTGGTGATGTAGAAAAACGCCACAGTCTTGCCGGTGGGCTGCTGCTCCAGTACGTCCGCCACGCTGTCCATCTTCTCATTAAACAGCGCCTCGGCCTCGTCCTCCTTGTCCAGCAGCGCCGCGTACAGCTTGATCCACTCCATCCGGCCCATGGGCTGGGTCTCGTAGCTGGATGTCTCCACCAGCACGGGGATGCCCAGCCGCTCCAGTTGCTCCAGCACCGCCGGAGAGTGATAGATCATGGTGTTTTCCACCGCCAGATCGCAACCCTGTGACAAGATCAGCTCATAATCCGGCTCGGAGTACTTGCCGGCGTATACCAGCGCTCCGCTGTCCATGGCGTCCTTGGCACGTTGGATATACCAGTCCGACTGCTTTTTGCCGCTGAGGGTGATGCACCCGACGGCGTCCAGCTTGTCGAAGTAGTCCATGGCGGCGGCGGCTACCAGATAGATCTGGTCCAGCGGCTGGTGCAAAACGGTGACGCCGACGGGTACGCCCTCCGGTACCGCCGCGCCCTCCGCTACCAGCAGGTACACCCGGTCGTTGTTGATGGTAATGCGCTTGTAGCTCTCTCCGGCATACTCTACGGTAAACTGCTGGGCATAGCGCAGGGGCATGGTACGGTCAAAGACCAACTCATCCCACGATACGGAGACAGTTTGTCCATCTGTTTTGGCAGGGGCGTCTGCCGTGCCGCAGCCACAGAGGGACAGCATCAGCAGCAGCGCCAGTACCGCGGCGGTCAGCCGTTTCACTGGGCTGCCTCCACCGCCGTGGCGGAATCAAAGGTCAGGGTGTACTCGATCTCGTGGGGGGTGCTCATAGCGGTGGTGTCGCCGATCACCGTCAGCGGGGTATCCAGCGCCCGCACGGGGATCTCGAAGGTGGAGCCGCCCTCGGTGGTGAGAACGTCATAGCGCTGGCCGTCCACCAGCATATAGTCGTACTTCTGGCTGCTCCACACGATGGTGGCGGTGGCAGCGCCGTTCTCCACCTTCAGGGTGCAGGGGGTCAGCACATGGGACTTACCGGAGCCGCCCTCGAAGCCCACCTCAATGGTGTAAGTGCCGTCCGCCAGCGTAATGGCGGCAGCGTCCACGCCGTCATCCTCCTTCAGAACAGGGTTGGAGACGGAAACCTTGTGGTCATACCACACGCCCTTCTTGCCGATGAGGGCCACGTCGAACTCCGTGTCCAAGGCGGGCACGGGGATGTCAAAGCCGTTGACCTCCTCGGACAGACCGTCGGGATAGGTGACGGTATCCTTGGTGGGCTGCAGCAGCACGGCACCGTCCTTCTGTGCGTCCTCCTTCAGACCGGGGAACAGATTCACGATGCTGGTGGAGGCGAGGCTGACGTGAATGGTCATCTGCCCATCCTTCACGGTCAGCACGCCCTTGCCGTCGCAGGTCTCGTTGGCGTGGAACATACTGCTGTCGGTGTTGAAATCCGCGGTGTACACGCCGTCCGCCAGCGCGGGCTCGGTGACATCGCCGCCGTTATAGTCATCTGTTTTCTGCTGTCCGCAGCCCGCCAGCAGCGAGGCCGTCATCAGCAGTGCCAGCAGACAGGAAAGAAACTTCTTCATTTTATGTGTCCTCCTTGCTCTG
>OIOH01000069.1_pt1 | contig 16231 bp, 18 predicted proteins | sample 1585501 | NCBI WGS metagenome assembly OIOH01 (sample SAMN02674597, study PRJEB24791) | human gut metagenome, SKBSTL013 | isolation source: stool | host: Homo sapiens | place: USA
ACGGCGTCCTGCTCATCGTCAGTGTGATCTGCTGCACCCCGCTGATCGAAAAGATCTGGAACTCCCTGCGGCGCAATGTCATCACCCGCTGCGCCACCATCCTGTTGCTGCTGGTGGTCTCCACTGCCTATGTGGTGGGCAGCACCAACAGCCCGTTCCTGTACTTCAACTTCTGAGGGAGGTGTGATCCATGGACAAGCATGCAAAAAGATCTTCCCTGCTGCACTACCCGGTGCTGATCGTGTTCACCCTGTTCTTTGTGGGGCTGTTCGCACTGGATCTGATCACCCCGGACCGGGCCTACAGTGAGATGGAGAACACCACCCTCAGCCAGCGCCCGGCCCTGACCCAGCTCTCGGCCAAGGGGCTGAACAGCTACTTCACCGCCTACACCAAGTATGTCAAGGATCAGGTATTCGGCCGCGACCAGTGGATCAGCCTGCAGAGCATGGTGGAGACCACCCTGCTGCAGAAAGAGCAGAACGGCGGCATCCTGCTGGGCAGGGAGCACATGATGTTCCCCCGCACCTTCGGTCTGCTCTCCAGCGAGGAGCGCACCCTGCCCAAGAATACTTCTGCGGTGGAATCCCTCTGTCAGCGATACCCCGGCAAGGTGAATGTACTGCTGGCCCCGGCTGCATCGGATATCTACCCGGAGAACGTACCTGCCAACGCGCCCCTGCTGGACGAGAACACTTATCTTGATCAGCTCAGCGCCGCCGTGCAGGCCGCCGGAGGCCGCTTTGTGGACGTGCGCGGCACCCTGACCGACCACAAGGGCGAGTATCTCTATTACCGCACCGACCACCACTGGACGAGCCTGGGCGCTTATTACGCCTACCAGCAGCTGTGCACTGCCCTGGGTCTTACGCCCTTTGACACCACCGCCCACACGGCCCTGACCGCCGATCGCTTCTACGGCACCCACTACTCCAAGGCCCGCACCTGGAACGCCGTGCCGGACACCATCACCTGGTACGACCTGCCCAACCAGCTGACCATCTACAACGCCGTACCCTATCTGACGGTGGTGGCCGTGGAGCGGCAGAACTACATCCGGGACCTGCCCTATACCATCACCTACCGGGACGACGCCAGTATGTACCAGGGCGACACCAAGGTGCTGTCCAAAGGCGTGTACGGCAAGGCGGACGTCACCGCCAACGTGACCATCATCAACGGCGAGGAGACCGCCCGGGAATATGTGGCCTCCGTGACCCTGTCCCAGCCTGTGGCCGAGGTCCAGGCCCGGGGCACCAAGGTCCGGCCCACCTGGTTCCCCACCGGCAGCTTCCGCTGGCCCTGCTACGGCGTTATCACCTCCTACTTCGGCCCCCGCCGGGCCAGCGTGGCCGGCGCCTCCACCTATCATGAGGCCCTGGACATCGCCAACAGCTACGGTACCGCCATTTACGCCGCCGACGGCGGCACCGTGACCCTGGCCGGGTGGTACGGCGGCCTGGGCTACTGCGTGAAGATCGACCACGGCAACGGCTTTGTCACCACCTATGGCCACAACAGCTCCCTGCTGGTGTCTGTGGGCCAGCATGTGTACAAGGGCCAGCAGATCGCCCGCATGGGCTCCACCGGCATCAGCAGCGGCCCCCACTGCCACTTCGCCGTGACCCGCAACGGCACCCTGGTGGACCCGCTGAACTACCTGCCGTAAAAAATCAAAGCTCCGGGATGAGGTTCTCATCCCGGAGCTTTTGCATGGCGATTATTCCTTGTCCTGGGAGTCCTCCGGCTGGGGGTCCTCCTGGGGCTTTTCTTCCGGCTTGTCCTCCGGTTTATCCTCCGGTTGGCTGTCGAAGTCCGGCATGGGGATGGGCTCCGACACGATGTTGATGTGCTTGGCGGGGGCCTCGATCACGTCCGGGGTGGAGGGGCGGAACAGCTTCTGATCCTCCTCCCGGGTGGCGCCGTAGTTGTCCACAGTCTCCGGGTCCCGGCCCTCGATGATGGCCATCATCTCCTGGCCGGTGATGGTCTCCTTTTTCAGCAGGTACGCCGCGATCTTGTCCAGCAGTTCCCGGTTTTCGCTGAGGATCTGCTTGGCGTCCTGGTGGCACTGGCGGATGATGGCGATGGTGGCCCGGTCCGCCGCGGCATACGTCTCCTGGGCGCAGGTCATGGAGTAGCCGCCGTCCAGATACTGGCTCTGGACGGTGCCCAGGGCCATCATGTCGAACTCCTCGCACATACCGAACCGCGCCACCAGGTTCCGGGCCATCTCCGTGGCCCGCTCGATGTCGTTGGCGGCGCCGGAGGTCATGGTGTTGCACACGATCTCCTCCGAGGACCGGCCGGCAAGCAATGTGCGGATCTCCGCCAGGATGTCCTCCTTGGACATGAGGAACTTCTCCTCCTCCGGCAGGTGCAGGGTGTAGCCCAGGGCCCCCTGGGTGTGGGGCACGATGGTGATCTTGCTGACGGGCTGGGCATTCTTCTGCTTGGCCGCCACCAAGGCGTGGCCCACCTCGTGATAGGCGATGATGCGCTTTTCCTCCTGGGTGATGACGGTGCCCTTCTTCTCGGAGCCTGCGATGACCGTCTCAAAGGCCGCCAGCAGGTCGTTCTGGTTCACGGCCTTGCGGCCCTTGCGCACGGCCCGCAGGGCCGCCTCGTTCACCAGGTTGGCCAGGTCCGCGCCTACGCACCCGGCGGTGGCCTGGGCGATCTTGTCCAGATTCACGTCCTCCGCCAGGCGGATGTTCCGGGTGTGGACCTGCAGGGTGGCAAGTCTGCCTGCCAGGTTGGGCCGGTCCACGGTGATGCGCCGGTCGAAGCGGCCGGGACGCAGCAGGGCCTTATCCAGCACCTCCGGCCGGTTGGTGGCCCCCAGAACGATGACGCCCTTGCTGGGGTCGAAGCCGTCCAGCTCCGCCAGCAGCTGGTTCAGGGTCTGCTCCCGCTCGTCGTTGCCGCCGAAGCGGCCGCCGTCACGGGATTTGCCGATGGTGTCGATCTCGTCGATGAAGATGATGCAGGGAGCCACCTTGGCGGCCTCCTTGAACAGGTCCCGGACCCGGGACGCGCCCACGCCCACGAACATCTCCACAAAGTCGGAGCCGGAGATGGAGAAGAAGGGCACGTTGGCCTCACCGGCCACGGCCTTGGCCAGCAGGGTCTTGCCAGTACCCGGGGAGCCCACCAGCAGCGCGCCCTTGGGGAGCTTCGCGCCGATGGCGGTGTATTTGCCGGGGTTGTGGAGGAAGTCGATGATCTCCTCCAGGGACTCCTTGGCCTCGTCCTGACCGGCCACGTCCTTGAAGGTGACGCCGGTCTGCTTCTCCATATACACCTTGGCGTTGGACTTGCCCACGTTGCCGATGCCGCCGATGCTGCCGCCGTTTTTGGACACGATCCGCATCACCAGCACGATCAGCCCCATGGTCAGCAGCATAGGCAGAATGTACATCACCAGGATGTCGCCCAGGACGCTCCAGGAGCTCTTGACGGGGCTGGAATACTCCACGCCGTGCTCATCCAGCAGGGGAAGCAGCCGGGTGTCCGTCAGGTAGGTGGTGTACAGGGTGATGGGGTTCTTCTCGCTCTGGGTATAGGTCCGGGGCTGCTGATTCTTGTTGGACGACTCCTGGGTATAGGTATAGCCGTCTACCGGGGTGGCATACAGCACGCCGTCCTTCAGCTCGATCTTCTTGATCTGGTCCTCCTGCACCAGGTTCATCATCTGGCTGTAGGTGATCTCGAAGCTCTTGCCGCCGCTGGTCATGGCCAGAATGTAGTTGAACACCAGGGTCAGCACCAACGCCCAGCCGATCAGGGAGAGGACGCTGCGCAGATTCCGGTTGTTCTTCTTGTTTCCGCCGTTGTTTCCGCCGTTTCTGTTGTTTGAGTCCATCTTGGTCTCCTTCCGTCAAAAAAACTGCCCCCAGCCTGGCCGCTTCCGGGCAGATAGTAGTAGCATTCTTGCAGTATACCATAAAATAAATTCCGTCACAAGCGGAGAATGACGGCTTTTGTGTTAATTTTCTATGAATCCCCGGCAGGGGCATTTCCGATAAGCTGGCAGGCTCCCCGGACGATTTTCGCCCGGGGAGCCCGTTTATCGTATTCAGTCCTCCCGGCCTGCGTGGCGGCAGGAGGTCCGGAAGGTGGACCCCCATGCGTTCTTCATGGTCCAGGAGGGGGTACATACCCTGGGCAACTTCAAGCGGCACCTGAACCCCTGACGGAAAAAACCGTCCCGGTACAGAGCGGGACGGCCCGGAAAACCGGCGGTTTGTCCCGGGACAAAGGCGAGAAAAGGCGGGACGCCCAAGGCTGTGGAAATGCTTTGGGCGTCCCGCTGTTTTTTGAACCTATTCGCCTAAAATTTCGGCAAAAATTCCAATGCTGTCTGCTCCGGCGTCATAGACTTTTCCGCCGGACTGGGTCAGGGGCAGGGTCAGGGTCACGGCGCTGCCGCTGCTGTCCGTGAAGGTCAGCTCCATGGACATGGCGCCGGGGGTGGTGACGGAGGCGTCCGTGGGAACAAATTCCAGGCTCCGGGCGGCGTCGGTCATGGCCCGGACCTGGGCCGGGTCGGTGCAGGTAACGGTTTTTCCGGCGTAGGTAACGGTGACGGCGGTCACCGAATCGCCGGGCAGCGGCACAGCCGCCGGGGCGGCGCAGGCCGAAAGCGTCAGGCACAGCGCCAACAGAAGGGGCAAGAGCTTTTTCATGGTCCGTCTCCTTTCCGATATGCCACAATATTCCGATACTTATACAAAACCATTATACGCTTTTGGACGAATTTGTCAAATAAAAATGGACGTTTTTTTGCGAATCCGAACAGAGAGCATGCCGGTGCCCGTATCCGCAGGGGCGGACGGCACTGTCCGTGGCGGAAACGTGGATTTGCCCGGAGGACTTATTCTGCCCGGCCTGCGTGGCGGCAGATGGCCTCAAAGGTCTGCTGGCTGATGTCGTGCTCCATCTTGCAGGCGTCGGCCTCGGCGGTTTCCGGGTCCACACCCAGATGGATCAGAAACTGCGTCAGGGTCTTGTGCCGGTCCAGCATGCTGGCGGCGATGGCCATGCCCGTGTCCGTCAGGGTGATGAGCCCCTCCTTGTCCATGGTGATATAGCCGCTCTCCCGCAGGCGCTTGGTGGCGTAGCTGACGCTGGGCTTTGTCACGCCCAGATACTCCGCAATGTCAATGGAGCGAATGTAGCCATGCTTCTCCTTCATCATCAGCATGGTTTCCAGGTAATCCTCCGAGGCTCTTAAGATCTGCATGGCAAACAGTACCAACCTTCCAGTAAGATTATATATAGGTTAGCATATTTTAACCAAAATTGCAAGGAAGAAAAATTTTTCGCCAAAAGGGGTTGACAAGAAATGTTAGAGGTGTTAAACTATCCAGCGGTTAAGGGAGCTTAACCTTTTTCTTGGCAAAGAGGTTAAGGCAGATTAACCATTCATTTTTCACGATCGGTTAGCGACCCCTAACCGCTATCACAGGGAGGGAAGCAGCAATGATGCCGCTGACATTAGCCAACATGGGCGAAGAAAATCTCATCCACCGGGTGGGCGGCAACCCCGAGGTGAAAAAGCATCTGGAGGACCTGGGCTTTGTGGCCGGGGGCACCGTCACAGTGGTGGCGGCCCTGGGCGGAAACGTCATCGTCAAGGTCAAGGAGGCCCGCATCGCCATCAGCGAGGAAATGGCCCGAAAGATCATGATCTGAGAAAATCAAAAAATACATAAAAGGAGAGAATCCACATGAAAACACTGCGCGACGTGAAAATCGGCGAGACGGTCCAGGTGGTGAAGCTCCACGGGGAGGGCCCCGTGAAGCGCCGCATCATGGACATGGGCATCACCCGGGGCACCCAGGTGTTTGTCCGGAAGGTGGCCCCTCTGGGCGACCCCATGGAAGTCACCGTCCGGGGCTATGAGCTGAGCCTGCGGAAGGCCGACACCGAAATGATCGAAGTGGAATAAGTTCCCGGAAAGGAGATACGAGAATCATATGGATAAGCAGATCAAAATTGCCCTGGCGGGCAACCCGAACTGCGGTAAAACCACCCTGTTCAACGCCCTCACCGGCTCCAACCAGTTCGTGGGCAACTGGCCCGGCGTCACCGTGGAGAAGAAGGAGGGCAAGCTGAAGAAGCACGATGACGTGGTCATCATGGACCTGCCCGGCATCTACTCCCTGTCCCCCTACACCCTGGAGGAGGTGGTGGCCCGGAATTACCTGATCGGCGAGCGCCCCGACGCCATCCTGAACATCATCGACGGCACCAACCTGGAGCGCAACCTGTACCTGACCACCCAGCTGACGGAGCTGGGCATTCCCGTGGTCATCGCCGTGAACATGATGGACGTGGTCCGCAAGAACGGCGACCAGATCAACGTCAAGGAGCTGTCCCGCCAGCTGGGCTGCGAGATCGTGGAGATCTCCGCTCTGAAGGGCGACGGCGTTATGGACGCCGCCGAGGCCGCCGTGAAGGCCGCCAAGGGCCAGACCAAGACCATCCCCATGCACACCTTCTCCGGCCCCGTGGAGCACGCCATTGCCCACATTGAGGAGGCCGCCGTCCACACCCTGCCCGAGGAGCAGCAGCGCTGGTATGCCATCAAGATCTTCGAGCGGGACGACAAGGTGCTGCAGAAGCTCAGCATCCCCGCCGACGTGATGCAGCACATTGAGCAGGACATCCAGGCCGCCGAAAAGGAGCTGGACGACGACGCCGAGAGCATCATCACCAACGAGCGCTATGTTTACATCGCCGAGATCATCAAGAGCTGCTACAAGCAGAAGCGCAAGGGCCAGCTGTCCACCTCCGACAAGATCGACAAGGTGGTCACCAACCGCTGGCTGGGCCTGCCCATCTTCGCCGTGGTGATGTTCCTGGTTTACTGGATCGCCATGGTAGCCGTGGGCGCTCCCGCCACCGACTGGGCCAACGACGGCGTGTTCGGCGACGGCTGGCACCTGCTGGGCATCGGCAGCAAGGAGTATAACACCGTCAACGACGATTACACCGCCGCCATCCAGGCTGTGGACGCCTTCCTGGGCACGGAGATCGACCCCGAGGCCGAGGACTTTGACGCCCAGGCCCTGCTGGCCCAAATGCAGAGCTTCCAGCCCAGCTCCTCCACCGCCACCGTGGACGTGGAGGACGAGGAGACCCTGGCCATCAACACCATGACCGCCTATTATGACACCCTGCCCGAGGGCGCGGACAAGATGGACGACGTGGTGCAGATGACCTTTGTGGACGCCGTGAAGTATCTCACTGAAAACGGCTTTGACGCCCCCGACCCCGCCGACTACGGCGTGTGGGTCCCCGGTATCCCCGTGCTGGTCAGCAATGGTCTGGAGTCTGCCGGCGCCGCCGACTGGCTCAGCGGCCTGATCAATGACGGCATCGTGGCCGGTGTGGGCGCGGTGCTGGGCTTCGTGCCCCAGATGCTGGTTCTGTTCCTGATGCTGGCTTTCCTGGAGGCCTGCGGCTATATGGCCCGTATCGCCTTCGTGCTGGACCGCGTGTTCCGCAAGTTCGGCCTGTCCGGCAAGTCCTTCATCCCCATGCTCATCGGCGTGGGCTGCGGCGTGCCCGGTATCATGGCTTCCCGTACCATCGAAAATGAACGCGACCGCCGGATGACCGTTATGACCACCACCTTCATCCCCTGCGGCGCCAAGGTCCCCTTCATCGCCATGATCGCAGGCGCCATCTTCGGCGGCAGCGCATGGGTCTCCACCTCTGCTTACTTCATCGGCATGGCCGCCATCATCGTCTCCGGCATCATGCTGAAGAAGACCAAGATGTTCGCCGGTGATCCCGCTCCCTTCGTGATGGAGCTGCCCGCCTATCACTGGCCCACTCTGGGCAACGTGCTGCGCAGCATGTGGGAGCGGGGCTGGAGCTTCATCAAGAAGGCCGGCACCATCATCCTGCTTTCCACCATCTTCGTGTGGTTCACCACCTACTTCGGCTGGGTGGATGGCACCTTCCGTATGCTGGACGAGAGCGAGATCCAGAGCTCCATCCTGGCTGCCATCGGCGGCGTCATCGCCTGGATCTTCAAGCCCCTGGGCTGGGGCAACTGGCAGGCTGCCGTGGCCTCCATCACCGGCCTTGTGGCCAAGGAGAACATCGTGGGCACCCTGGGCATCCTCTATGGCGGCGGCGACGGCACCGTGTATCAGAACATCGGCGCGGCCTTCACCGGCATCAGCGGCTTCAGCTTCCTGGTGTTCAACCTGCTGTGCGCTCCCTGCTTCGCCGCCATCGGCGCCATCAAGCGGGAGATGAACAACCGCAAGTGGACCTGGTTCGCCATCGGCTATCAGTGCGGCTTTGCCTATCTCATCAGCCTGATGATCAACCAGTTCGGCGGCCTGTTCACCGGCAGCGTCAATGTCATCGGCCTGATCTTCGCCGTGGCGGCCCTGGCCCTGATGGTCTATATGCTGGTGCGCCCCTATAAGGAGGCCACCAAGCTCAACGCCACCGTCTGAGCTATCCTATCCCATCTAACGACATTTTCCGAAAAGGAGTGAAATTCCATGCTGCATTGGATCAGCGCCAATCTCTCCACCATTCTCATCACCCTGGTCCTTATTGCCATTGTAGTCCTTATCATCCGCAGTCTGATCCGCCAGAAAAAGCAGGGAAAGTCCTCCTGCGGCGCAGGGTGCGCCCACTGCGCCATGCATGGCCAGTGCCACCGCAGCCAGCCGTGACCTGATCCCCGGGGGAGACGTGGGCAGCTCCGCGTCTCCCCCGCCCTTTCACCCAGGAGGTTAGATATGCCTAATTGCCCACAGGCCATGACCCCGGCCTCCATCCGATATCTGCTGGTGCTGGACGATCTGTGCCGGGAGGGCAGGGGCGTCCGCTCGGTGGAAATCGCCGCCCGGATGAACGTGTCCAAGCCCAGCGCCCACTCCATGCTCCAGAATCTCTGTCAGGCGGGCCTGGTGGAAAAGGAGCGCTATGGCACGGTGTTCCTGACGCCGGAGGGCCGCCGGGCCGCCGCGGAATACGCCGCGTGCTTCGGCCCCCTGTGCCGCCGGATGCAGCAGGCCCTGGGCCTGGAGGAGGACGCCTGTCAGACGGCGGTCTGCGCCATCCTGGCCCAGTCCCAGGACCGGCTGCCCCAGCTCCGGGACCGCCTGCTGTCGGCGGAGCAATAGCCCCGCAGGAAAAACAACCCATTTCCTCAAGGAGGTATAACGCTATGATCGAAACCATTGTCCAGGTGGATGGCATGATGTGCGGCATGTGCGAAAGCCACATCAACGACGCTATCCGCAGCCATTTCCAGGTGAAGAATGTCTCCTCCTCCCACACCAAGGGCCAGACCGTGATCCAGTCCCAGGAGCCCCTGGACCGGGAGCAGCTGGTCCGGGTCATCAACGACACCGGCTATCAGGCCGGGGAGGTGGTATCCCGTCCTCTGGAAAAGCGGGGCCTGTTGGGCCGCCTGAAAAAGTGACCATGGAATCTGCGTGTCTGCATGAACCCTTGCCGCTGCCGGAGCACACCGTCCGCCGGGAAACCCCGGACGCCATTATCAGCGCCATGCTGACGCTGGTGAGGGAAAAGCTTCCGAATTATGTGCATGCGGATATGTTTGATATTCAGATCATGACGCCCATGCGGAGGTGACGCTTTATCCGGTGTTTCCCGGCATCGACATCCGCTATCACGATGTCCATGCCGCCTCCTGTCCCTTAGAACCCGCCGCCCCGGGGGTGCTGGAGATCAGCCACTGCCGGGAGGGGCGCATGGAGTACCGCTTGGGGAGCCGGTATTTCTATCTGGCCCCGGGGGACTTGTCCGTGGCCCGGCAGGACGTGCTGCCCACCCTGGCCGCCTTTCCCACCGGCCATTACCACGGCATCACCGTTACCGTGGACCCGGTGCTGGCGCCCCGGTGCCTGTCCTGCTTTCTGGAGGACGTGGAGGTGCAGCCCGCCGCCCTGGCGGAGAAATTCTGCGCCGCCGGGGGGTATTTTGCCGCCCGGTCCTCCCGGCGGGTGGAGCACGTGTTTTCGGAGCTGTATCAGGTGCCGGAGGACCTGCGCCGGGGGTATCTGAAGGTGAAGATCCTGGAGCTGCTGCTGTTTCTCAGCGCTCTGGAGGTGCCCGCCCAGCCCCAGGCGGCTGCGCCGGGCCTTTCCCGGGGGCAGGTGTCCCTGGCCAGAAAGACGGCGGACTATCTGCTGGCCAACACCGAAAGCAAGGTGACGGTGCAGGAGCTGTCCCGGCATTTCGGGGCCTCCGCCGCCCAGATCCAGGCCAGCTTCCGGGGGGTCTATGGCAGCAGTCCCGCCGCCTGGCTGCGCCTGCAGAAGATGCACGGCGCGGCGGAGCTGCTGCGGTCCACGGACCGGACGGTGCTGGACATCGCCGGGCAGTTCGGCTATGACAACGCCAGCAAATTCGCCCGGGCCTTCCGGGACGTCATCGGCGTGTCCCCCAACGAATACCGCAGCGGCCTGGATCAGGACTCCTGCGCGCCATAAATCAAAACCTCCGGCATTGCCGGAGGTTTTGATTTTATCGGCACAGATAGGAGAACCAGCCCTCGCTGCTGCGGGCCTCGGCAATGGTCCAGCCGTTATCCCGCAGGCACTGGGCCACCTCCTCCGCCCGGTCGTCGATGATGCCGGAGCACAGGAAGATGCCCCCCTCCTTCACCAGGGGCCGCACCGTGGAGGCCAGGGCCTTGATGACGTCGGCCACGATGTTGGCCACCACCACGTCATAGGGGCCGCCCAGCTCCTGCCGCAGGGCCTGATCCGTTACCACATCGCCCCAGCGGACGGTGTAGCGGTCCCGGCCCACGCCGTTGAGGGCGGCGTTTTCATAGGCCACGTCCATGCACTTTTCGTCAATGTCGCAGGCCACGGCCCGGTCCGCCCCCAGCAGCAGGGCGGCAATGGACAGAATGCCGCTGCCGCAGCCCAGGTCCAGCACCGTCTGGCCGCCGGTGATATGCTTTTCCAGGGCCGTCAGGCACAGGCGGGTGGTGGCGTGGCTGCCGGTGCCGAAGGTGAGGCCCGGATTCAGCCGCAGGGCCACCCGGTCCTCCGGCACACCGGTGCTCTCCCACTCCGGGATGACGGTCAGCCGGTCGCCGATCTCCATGGGCTTGTAAAACTGCTTCCAGTTGTTCTCCCAGTCGGCGTCCTCCATGTTCTCCATGGTCAGCAGCAGCCGGCCGTATTCGGGGTGCTCCTGCTTCACCCGGGACAGGGCCATGCGGACCTGAGCCAGGGTGTTGTACCCGTCGGGACTGTCCTCCAGATAGAAGGTGATGCGGCACAGGCCCTTTTTCTCCTGCATCAGCTGGTCGTCCACATAGTCCCAATAGGCGTGGTTGTGCTCCAGAAAGTCCTGGAAATCCCCCTCGTCGTCAATGACCAGGCCGGTGATGCCCAGGTCCTCCAGCAGTGCGCTGACGGGCTCCAGCCCGGCGGGGGCGGCGTCGATCTTCAGCTCCAGCCACTTCATGCTCAGCGCTCCGTTCCCACAAAGAACAGGCCCATGGTGTTGGGGCCGGTATGGCTGCCGATGACAGGGCCGATGTAGTTGATATACACCTCTTTGACGCCGTAGCGCTGCTTGAGCTGGGCGGCCACGGTCTCCGCCTCCGCCTGGCAGTCCGCCTGGCAGATGAACATCACCTGATCCTGCAGGTCAATGCCCAGACGGCCCACGGTGTCGATGAGGGTGTTCAGACTGCTCTTGCGGCCCCGGGCCTTGCCCACCACCGTCAGCTTGCCCTCGTCGGAGGTGTGCATGATGGGCTTGATGGACAGCATGGTGCCCACCAGCGCCGTGGCGGCGGACACCCGGCCGCCCTTTTTCAGATAGTTCAGGTCGTCCACCGTGAACCAGTGGCAGACGTGGAGCTTGTTTTCCTCCACCCAGTCCCCCAGCTGGTCCAGGGTCAGGTTCTCCTCCAGCTTCTTGTGGGCGGTCAGGTACATCAGCAGGCCCTGGCCCAGGGAGGCGCTGAGGGAGTCGATGACCCGGATGCGGCCCTCGGGGTGCTTGGCCAGAACGGTCTCCGCCGCGATGCAGGCGGACTGGTAGGTGGTGGACAGGGCCGAGGAGAAGCTGATGCACAGGATATCCTTCCCCTGCTCCAGAATGGCGGACATGGCGTCCTCAAACTGGCCCACGTTGACGGCGGAGGTGGTGGCCATTTTGCCCGCCCGGATCCGCCGGTAAAACTCCTCGTTGCTGATGGCCGCGCCATCCAGGGTGTTGGGATAGTCCTGCCCGTCCATGTGCATGGTCAGGGGCAGCACCTCCAGCTGCAGGTCCTTTGCCATCTGGTCCGGCAGGTCGCAGCAGCTGTCGGTCATGAGAACATATTCGCGCATGGGAAAAACCTCCTTGGAAGGTATAGTTTTCGCGTTTTCTCGACATCTAATATACCATATTAGAACTCGCAAGGAAAGATGATTTTTAAAGTTTACAATTTGTTCATAATTAACAAGGTGCAAAAAACGCAGGACCCGGCAGCCCTGCGGTGTTTTTTGCGGTCCGCCGCCCGGCAGCGGCGGACCATTTGTAAGATAGAAAAACTTGGAGGGTATATGCGGAATGGAAAAGGATGGAAAAGCGAATTTGCGTTACAGCAGCTTGCACAGCAGGTCCAGCTCCACGAAAGCCAGAACCGGCATCAGAAACGCCAGCACCACCGTCAGGCCATAGAAGTGGCCGGTGGCCGTGCTCACCAGCGTGAGTGCCATCAATACAGCAGCAACAACGGCTGCAACTACCATACCGGTGTGATTCGTCTTAGTCATTTGAGAACACTCCTTTCTGCTGTGATCCCGCGCCGCGTCCGGTGCGGTTCCCCTTCGGGCGAGTGATAAGATAACACGAAAAAAGGGATTTGTAAAATCGGTTCTTTTCCCTTATAATATAGGTCGCAATCTATAATTCCAGGAGGGCTCCGACATGACGGATATGGAGATCGAAACCTTTCTGACAGTGCTGCGCAGCGGGTCCATGACCGCCGCCGCCCAGGCGCTTTATATCACCCAGCCCACCCTTTCCGCCCGGCTCCAGACCCTGGAGGACGAGGTGGGGACGCCGCTGTTTGTCCGGGGCAAGGGCCTGCGGCGGCTGGAGCTGACGGAGGCGGGAACCCGGTTTCTGCCCCTGGCCCAGCGGTGGCAGCGGCTGATGGCCGAGATGCACGGCATTGCCGCCGCCGAGGCCCGGACCCACTTCCGCATCGGCGCTGCCTACACCGCCAACCAATATGTGCTGCCGCCGGTATACAAGCGGTTTCTGGAGCGGGACCTGCCGGTGGCTCTGCGGGTGGAGACCCTGTCCAGCCAGCAGGCCCAGGAGGCCGTTACCCGCCGGGAGCTGGACATGGCCATTGTGGAGGACGACGTGGGCTTCAACCCGGAGCTGCAGGTGACGCCCCTGTTCCGGGAGTCGTTCTATATGATCTGCTCCGAGGGCAGCGACTATCCGGAGTTGGTGAACCCCCATGACCTGGATATGTCCCAGGAGATCAACGTGTCCCAGCGGCGGGAGGTGCAGGTGTGGAACGACTATTGGTTCGGGTCCGACGCCCGCCCCCTGCTGAACACCGACACCATGCAGCTGGCGGATGCGTGGCCCCCTACCCGCCGGGTGTGGGCGGCGGCCCCGGCCATTGCCGCCGAGCATATGCGCCGGGCGGGCCGGGCCAAGATCTGCCGCTTCACCGCCCCGCCGCCGGACCGCATCAGCTATCTCATCACCCCCCGGGCGGTGGAGCTGCCCCGGGAGGCGGCCCTGTTTCTGGAGGACCTGCGCTGGGAGCTGCAGCAGCACCCGGACGTCACCGTCTATTTCTGACCGGCGGAAGAAAATGTGGAAAATTGGTAGCCAGATGGGAAAGAGTATGCTATAATTCATGTGTTATGTATCTGTCAGAATCGAGGCTTTCGCATATGAACCGGCAATATCCCTGTCTGGAAATCAGCCGCAGCCGCCTGCGGCACAATATGGAGGAGGTCATCTCCCGCTGCACCGCCCGGGGCATCCAGGTGTGCGGCGTCATCAAGGGGTGCAGCGGCCTGCCGGAGGTGGGCCGTATGTTCCGGGACTGCGGGGCCACCCAGCTGGCCAGCAGCCGCCTGGAGCAGATCATCCGCTGCCGCCGGGCCGGGGTGCCGGGGCCGTATATGCTGCTGCGGATTCCCATGCTGTGCGAGCTGGAGGACGTGGCCCGGTGGTGCGACTATTCCCTGGAAAGCGAGGCCGCCACGCTGGACGCCCTGGAGGAGGCCTGCGCCCGGCAGGGAGCTGTCCACAAGGCCGTGGTCATGGCGGACCTGGGGGACCTGCGGGAGGGCTTCTGGGACCAGGACGAGATGCTGGACGTGTGCGTCCATGTGGAGCGGGACCTGCCCCATGTGGAGCTGGCAGGCGTAGGCGTGAACCTGGGGTGCTACGGCTCCATCCAGCCCACGCCGGAGAATCTGGGCCAGCTGGTACATATCGCCCGGCGGGTGGAGGATGCCATCGGCCGGAAGCTGGAGATCGTGTCCGGCGGGGCCACCAGCTCCTTTACTCTGGTCCACTGGGGCACCATGCCGGAGGGCATCAACCATCTGCGCATCGGCGAGGGCATCCTGGTATCCAAGGATTTACAGGTGGACTGGGGCATCCACGACATGGACTATCTGCGGATGGACTGCATGACTCTGCGGGCCCAGATCGTGGAGGTGAAGGACAAGCCCACCCACCCGGTGGGGCCCATCGTGGTGGACTGCTTCTGCAACCGGCCCACCTATGAGGACCGGGGCATCCGCCGCCGGGCCATTGCCGGCATCGGCCGGGCCGACGTGGGGGATATCATGATGCTGCATCCCCGGACGCCGGGTATGACGGTGGTGGGCGGCTCGTCGGACCACTGCATCCTGGACGTGGAGGACTGCGACCCCTGCCCGCAGGTGGGGGATATCGTGGATTTCGACGTGATCTACCTGACCATGCTGTATGCCAGCGCCCGGGAGGACGTGGCCGTGAAATTTGTGGACTAATTATAATAATAGGAGGATAGATTTTTGGATAACGAAGGATTGATGATTTTCATTTTCCAGGCCATCATTGCGCTGTTTGCGTTTTTCGTGGTGGCCCCCTGCGTGCTCAACGCCGTCAGCCTGTTCACGGTGCAGAAGCGCTTCGCTAAGACCATGATCGACCTGGGCGTGGTGCAGGCGGACGTGGTGCACAAGCTCCACCCCAAAAAGGAGGTCGCCGGGGTCATCATCTCCCTGGTGGTGGTGGCGGCCTTTGGCTACGGCGTGTGGCGGCAGGCCCCCATCAGCTATCTGTCCGGCGGTCTGCCCCTGGTGGTGGGCTTCCTGAAATACCGCCAGATCGTCCAGTTCAACAGCCTGACGGTGAAGCGGTTCCAGAACACCTATCAGGGCCAGATGGACGTGAAGAAGTACAACGACTACGTCAACAAGACCTTTTGATGGCCTTAACGGACAAAGGCGGGGCTGCGTCCCCGCCTTTGTCCGTTGACGCCGCATTGTTCACAATTTTCTGTTGATTTTCAGGAAAAGACATGCTATCATATCTCAAAATTTCCGGGGCCCGGCTCCGGGCGACGCAGGAGGATGCGCTATGAAAGAAGTAAAACCCCCGAGGAAACCGCTATTTTACTACTATGGCATCGCCCTGGTGGTGCTGCTGCTGATCAACTTTCTGCTGGTGCCCCTGGTGGCCCGGCACGCGGTGCAGGAGGTGGACTACGGCACCTTCATGACCATGACCGAAAACAAGGAGATCGGCCAGGTGGAGGTGGAGGACAACCAGATCATCTTCACCAACAAGGACGGCAGCAAGGTCTATAAAACCGGGCCCATGAACGACCCGGACCTGACCCAGCGGCTGTATGACGCCGGAGCGGAGTTCACCCGGGACATTGTAGAGCAGACCTCGCCTCTGCTGAGCTTTGTGCTGACGTGGATCCTGCCCATCATCATCTTCATCGCCATCGGCCAGCTGATGACCAAGAAGCTGACGGACCGGGCCGGAGGCCCCGGCTCCATGATGTTCGGCGCAAGAAAATCCAACGCCAAGATCTATGTGCAGTCCACCCAGGGCATCCACTTCTCCGACGTGGCCGGTGAGGATGAGGCCAAGGAGAACCTGCAGGAGATCGTGAACTATCTCCATGACCCCGGCAAGTATCAGGAGATCGGCGCATCCATGCCCAAGGGCATC
>OIOH01000133.1_pt1 | contig 13318 bp, 10 predicted proteins | sample 1585501 | NCBI WGS metagenome assembly OIOH01 (sample SAMN02674597, study PRJEB24791) | human gut metagenome, SKBSTL013 | isolation source: stool | host: Homo sapiens | place: USA
TTCTGTCCCGGAATCCCATTTTTCACAATAACATACTGTTCTTCCTCCGGAACAAATACAATCCCCTTGTTTGGGAAATCTACACGTTCAATAATCCCTTCGTAGATCTGACCTTTTTTCATCCTAATCTCCTATCAATTCTAATCTATTTTAACAGAAAAACAGACAGGATGGTTTCTTCTCACACCCTGTCTGCACTTTTGCAATTCACTCAAGAATTATACCTGATCATCCTCGCTGAAGTAATCATCAAAATCGTCATCAAAATCATCTTCAAAATCATCAAGATAATCCGGTGATACGAAACGATATACTGCATAAGCGATTGCAGCTACTGCTGCTACTGCTCCGATGATAGCCAGTGTCCAGATTACTGTGTTCTTCTGCTTCTCAGCCTCATTCTTATGAAGAATCTCGTTCAATCTTGTTTCTGCAATGATGTCTTCTATTCTCTTGTTCATATTAACACGTCCTTTCTTCACCTTTTGTGGTGACAGATAATCTGTGTTTATTATAACACCTGACGATTCATATTACTACTGATTTATCATTTTTTTATAACTTTCTCATACCTTTACAAGCTTGGCAAATTTTGCAAACATCTTGCGTGTTCCGACACTGTCAAATTCAATCGTAACCTCGTGATCTCTTCCGCCTTCTTTGATCTCAGTTACAGTTCCTTCCCCAAACTTCACATGACGTACTCGGTCTCCGACCTCATAACCAAGTGGACCATTCCCACCTGCTGCCAGCTGACTTCCCTTCTGCAGGGATACCAGTGCCTGACTTCCTGTAAGCGGCTTACCCGCCCCCTGATTCTTTGCAGGTGTCATTCCGCCAAGTGCTCCTGCGAATGCCTGTGCCCGAAATGCTTCTCTGGCACGTGCATATGTATTCTGCTGTGCTGGCATCTCCGTCTCCTGGGTAAACTTCTTGTTTCCTGTATCAAGCAGTTCCCTCGGGATCTCTTTCACAAATCTTGACATCGGATTGTACTGTGTCTCACCGTGCACCATTCTTCTGCGCGCACTTGTCAAAGTCAGTTCCTGCTCTGCCCTTGTGATTCCAACATAACAAAGTCTCCGCTCTTCTTCCAGTTCTTCTCTGTCTCCTGCATTAATACTCATATATCCCGGGAAAAGTCCATCTTCCATCCCTGCAAGATAAACACGTGGAAATTCAAGTCCCTTTGCACTATGTAAAGTCATCAGAACAACATATTCCTGGTCTTCATCCAGACTGTCAATATCCGCAACCAAAGCAACTTCTTCAAGGAATCCGCTCAATGTTGCCTTTTCATCTTTATCCTGACAACTTTCCTCATAAGTTGCCGCTTTACTGATCAGCTCATCTATATTCTCTTTTCTTGTTTTCGCCTCTTCTTTATCTTCATTTTCAAGGCTTTCTATATATCCTGTCTTCTCAATCACTTCCTGTAAAAGATCTGTGATGTTCATCTCTTCTGCCAACGTCTTAAAATACTCGATCAATGCCGCAAAAGAGTCCAGTTTTGTTGCACTTCTTCCCACTCCTGCGATCAGCCCCGGTGCCAGTAAAGCCTCATAAAACCCAATTCCACGTTCTGTCGCAGACTCCTGAATCCGGTTAATTGTTGTAAGACCGATTCCTCTCTTTGGGACATTAATGATTCTTCTAACCGCAACATCATCACGTCCATTGTCGATTGTCTTGAGATAAGCAAGAAGATCCTTAATCTCTCTTCTCGCATAGAAATTTACACCGCCGACAATCTTATAAGGAATATTCATAGCAATAAATTTCTCTTCCAGCAGACGGGATTGTGCATTCGTACGATAAAGAACTGCACTGTCATTATAGGAACCTCCCTGTCTGACAGCACTTTTGATATCTTCGCCTATGAAATCCGCCTCATCAAATGCAGTATCAAACTGACGCAGACGGATCAGTTCGCCTTCTCCGTTCTCCGTCCAAAGTGATTTCTCCTTTCTTCCGCGGTTATTCGCGATCACACTGTTTGCTGCATTCAGAATATTCCCTGTAGATCTGTAGTTCTGCTCCAGTTTGATCACCTTTGCATCCGGAAATTCATGCTCAAAGTCAAGAATATTCCGGATATTCGCTCCACGGAACTTGTAGATTGACTGGTCATCATCTCCAACGACACAAAGATTCTTATATTTTCCTGCAAGAAGGCTTACCAGCTGAAACTGGACTGTATTTGTATCCTGATATTCATCTACCATAATATAGCGGAATCTTTCCTGATAACTCTCAAGCACATCCGGCTGTGTCTGCAAAAGCTGCACTGTCTTTACAAGCAGATCATCAAAATCCAGTGCATTATTCGCTCTCATCTGCGCCTCATACTCGCGGTAAACCTTAGCAATCTTCATCTTTGCAAAGTCTCCTCCGGCATTCAGTTCAAATTCATCCGGAAGGATCATCTCATTCTTGGCAGATGAAATTGCTGAAAGCAGACTTCTTTCTTTAAACACTTTCGTATCCACATCTACTTTCCGACAGACTTCCTTAATTAATGTCTTCTGATCATCTGTATCATATATCGTAAAATGATTCTCATACCCTAATCTGTCAATAAACCTTCTCAAAATACGCACGCACGCAGAGTGAAATGTACTCACCCATACACTTTCCGCTCCAAAACCGACAAGGTTATCCACACGCTGGCGCATCTCTTCTGCCGCTTTGTTCGTAAATGTGATTGCAAGAATATTCCATGGGTTCACGCCACGTTCTCCGATCAGATATGCGATCCTGTGCGTCAGAACTCTTGTTTTTCCTGAACCGGCTCCGGCAAGGATCAGAAGAGGACCGTCCGTGTGGTAAACAGCCTCTCTCTGTGGTTCATTTAATTTATCATAAATGCTCATCTTTCCACTCCTTTAAAGTTATAAAGATATCTGTAAATGTATTCCCATTATCAAACACACGTTCCTGTTTGTCAACTACATTTTCCGGCCTTCTTATCTTTTGCTTGCTATCTAGTTTTAAATACTATATAATAAATGTATTGAGGTGATAACATGAATATAGACACAAGTAATCTGTTAAACAGCATTTTAGAAGAACTTTCTTCTTTAAGTTATGTGCATCCCGGCGATGTTCCGAATATTAATCTTTACATGGATCAAGTAACTACTTTTATGGATGAACAGCTGGCTTCGACCAAACGTTACCCTGATGATAAGATCCTGACAAAGACCATGATCAATAATTATACGAAGAACAATCTTCTTCCACCCCCGGTGAAGAAGAAGTATTCCAGAGAGCACCTGCTCCTTCTGGTCTTCATTTATTATTTTAAAAATATCCTTTCAATCAAAGATATTGAGACAGTTCTTGCACCGCTCACAGAGAAATATTTTCCGGATGGAAGCTCTTTTGAATTAGCGGATATTTACAAAGAAGTCTGCAAGATTGAAAAAGAACAGCTGGATTCCATCAAAGAGAATGTAACTGCTACTTATGAGAAATCTGCTGAGACTTTCACTCATCTTGCTGATGGCGAAGATAAAGAGATCTTACAGCAGTTTGCATTTATATGCAGCTTGAGTTTTGATGTATATATCAAGAAAATGATCATTGAACGGATCATTGATGACCTCTCTTCCAAGTCTTCAAAAAACGAAGAGAAAAAGAAAGGGAAATAAACATTTCTGTTTAAAACGAGATACAGCCTGCGAAAGACTTTATCAGGATCTTCCGCAAGCTGTATCTTTTGATTGATAAAAGGTATTTTATTGTAAGCTTAATTCTTAAGTGTTATTCTTCCGTTCCATTCTCTTCCTCAGCAAGCCCTACACGTTTGAAAACCATATCATATCCGTCATTCCCGTAATTAAGAGAACGGTTCACACGACTGATTGTCGCAGTAGATGCTCCTGTCTTCTCCGCGATCTCCAGATATGTCTTCTGTTCACGGAGCATTCTTGCCACTTCAAATCTCTGTGACAATGAAAGCAGCTCATTGATCGTACAGATGTCTTCAAAAAATGTATAACACTCTTCTTTATTCTCAAGGCTTAAGATTGCCTGAAACAAATAATCTACTGCCTCGGTTCTGATCTTCTTACTCATACGAAACAATCTCCTTCTCAACCGGCTAATTATATGATGGCCTACGGCATACCATAAACCATAACAATACCTTTTGCCTTCTCAGGCCACTTTTTGATTTTAACACATTAAATTTTTAAAGTCCACCATTTCTTATGAATTTAAACTAAATTCTTGCGCAATTTTGATTTTTTTCTAAAACATTTTATGTAAAACACACTTTTTTCGTTGTTCTTCCTCTTTTAAGATGCTATAATAAATCTGTTATAAATATTTTGATACAAAAGAGAGGAGTACATGATTAATATGAAGTGCCCAATATGTGGAAAAGACCTGGATTTGCAGAATAAGCAGATTGGCACCAGCGAAAACGGGGATCCAATCTTTAATGAATATGCAATCTGCCATAGCTGTAAAAAGCAATGGAACCTTGATAAACAACGTGCAAAGAAGATCGCTGCCAAGAAAGCCGCAGAAGAGAAAGCAAAAGCTGAGGCTGAGGCTCGTGCCGCCGAAGAGAAAGCAAAAGCTGAAGCTGCCGCCCGTGCTGCTGAAGAAAAAGCGAAAGCTGATGCTGCCGCCCGCGCTGCTGAAGAAAAAGCGAAAGCTGATGCCGCCGCCCGTGCCGCTGAAGAGAAACGAGCTGCCCGCAGAGAAGCAAAAGCCCGCGCCCGCAAAGAAGCGATTGCCCGCCTTGCTGCTGACAAAGGGATTTCAGAAGAAGAAGCTGAACGTATTCTTAAGGAGAGAGCCAGAGCCCGCAAAGCCGCTGCACAGAAAGCTGCCACTGCTCCCACTGATGCTACTGATGATTCCGAAGAGCAGAAATATGGGAATATTCCAGCGGAAGAGATCCGTGATAAGCGTGAAAAAGCAGTTCGCAAGGGATACGAAGATATGCTTGCAACTGACCCTGACAGTAAAGCTGCCAAGAAGAAAAAGAAAGAGGAAGCCGAAACTGCGAAAGCAAAAGAAGATGTAAAATCCAGAAAAATGGATGACTATGATGATGAGAAATCCTCTGATGATGAAGATGATGATGAATATGAATATGTAGACGAATATCCACGTTTCAGACCTGGACGCATCATCCTTGGAATCATTTCCCTGCTTGCATTTGGTTTCTGTATTTATAAAGGATTCGTAACAGGACTCAGCACATCAGGAGCTGACGTAACTTCTGCTCCAGGCATGAATTATGTCATTGTTGCTCTTTGTATGCTTGTCACTGCACTGTTATACTTCATCATGAATAACCGTGATACACTTTTTGCATTCCTTATCCCGATGATTGTCTATATCGGTAGTGCTGTTTTTGCTTTCCTGAAACATGGAGATGAATTCGAGCTTCTGATTTTAGCCGGTGTAAGTGGTGTACTTGCTGTTATTTCACTGATTCTCGCAATTGCTTCCCGCGGTGGAGATGATTACGATGATGAAGATGATTACGACGATCCATTTGAAGAAGAACACGATAATTAAAATCGCGTTGTAAATCTTTTTGGTTTCTAAGAACAATTTATATAAGATAATTACAAGGGAGTATCATTTTGCGATACTTCCCTTTTTTGTCCTGATATGCATTTTTTATATCATATATCTAAAATATTTTTAGGTGTCAAAAAATTTTTTAGAATAGTTGTTGCTTTTTGTTGAATATGTGATAAAATGTAACCATAGGTATCTTTATATAATTAAAAATACACAACAAACACATACTCCTCAAAGATTTTTCTTTGGGGATTTTGTCACAAAGAAAGGAGTAACTGACATGGCATCATTTATAGTAAATGGTCAGGAAGTCTCACCTTCAAAGAATCAGAAACTGTTACGGTTCCTGCGTGATGAACTGCACATTACCTCTGCAAAGGATGGTTGCAGCGAAGGCGCTTGTGGAGCCTGTACTGTTATCATTGATGGACAGACTTGCAAATCCTGCGTACCTGACACAGATTCATTGGCCGGAAAGAATGTCATCACAGTCGAGGGGCTTTCTGATTGGGAACAGAAAGTTTACACTTATGCTTACGGGAAGGCAGGCGCTGTACAGTGCGGATTCTGTATTCCTGGTATGGTTATGTGCACAAAAGCACTTTTGGATGTAAATCCGGAACCAACCGATGATGAGATTCGCTATGCGCTGCGCAACAACTATTGCCGCTGTACAGGATATGTCAAGATCATGGACGCGGTACGTCTGGCAGCTAAGATTCTGAAAGAAGGAGTTTTACCAGATGACGGAGATCCTAGCTGGACTCTTGGTTCCCGTGTTTCTCGTATAGATGTTGAAGAAAAAGTGCTTGGAACAGGTAAATATCCGGATGACTATTATCCGGAAGGAATGCTCTATGGCGCTGCTCTTCGTAGTAAATATCCACGAGCTCGCGTACTTTCTATTGATACCTCTGCTGCCGAGGCTCTGCCTGGCGTAGAAGCGGTTGTAACAGCCGATGATATTCCTGGGGAGAATAAGATCGGACACTTAAAACATGATCAGTATTCACTGATTCCGGTTGGTGGACTGACACATTATCTCGGAGATGCAATTGCCCTTGTAGCTGCAACTGACATGGCAACTGTAGAAAAAGCAAAGAAACTTATTAAAGTTGAATATGAAGTACTTCCTCATGTGCATACAGTGGAAGAAGCTGCTGCTCCGGATGCACCTCTTGTTTATGATGAAGAAGAGACTAACGTATGTGCTTATAAGCACATCAGCCGCGGAAATGCGGAAGAAGCAATCAAGAATTCCAAGTACGTGATCTCACATCACTTTGAGACACCTTGGACTGAGCATGCTTTCCTTGAACCGGAATGTGCTGTTTCTTTCTATGATGAAGACGGTGACATTTTCGTATATTCAACAGACCAGTCCGCTCACCAGACATTGCACGAAGTTACACTTATGCTTGGAACAGATAAAGTAAAAGTTCAGAACGCATTAGTCGGCGGTGGTTTCGGTGGTAAAGAGGACATGACTGTTCAGCATTTAAGTGCATTGCTTACTTACGTAACAAAGAAACCGATCAAGATGAAATTATCCAGAGCGGAATCCTTGCTTGTTCATCCGAAACGTCACCCATTCTACATGGATATGACAATGGGATGCGATGAGAACGGAGTGATCCAGGGTGTAAAAGCGATTGTTAAATCTGACACAGGTGCATTCGCTTCTCTTGGTGGCCCGGTTCTTGAACGTGCATGTACACATGCAGCAGGACCTTATCATTATGAAAACTTTGAAATTGAAGGAACTGCTTACTATACAAATAACCCACCTGCCGGAGCATTCCGCGGATTTGGTGTTACACAGACTTGTTTCGCAACAGAGACACTTCTGAACATGATGGCTGACAAGGTAGGCATTACGCCTTGGGAGATTCATTACCGCAATGCGATCCGCCCAGGCGAAGTACTTCCGAACGGACAGATTGTAGATAACTCTACAGGTCTTGTAGAAACACTGGAAGCTGTCAAAGAAGAGTATGATGCTGCACTTGCGGCCGGTAAGGCTGTTGGCCTTGGTTGTGCTATGAAGAATGCCGGCGTTGGTGTTGGTATCCCGGATACAGGACGTGTAAAATTAATTGTTGAAGAAGATGAAAAACTTCACATCTTCACTGGTGCTTCCTGTATCGGTCAGGGACTTGGTACTGTACTTGTACAGATGATCGTTACAAATACAGATCTTTCCCGTGATGATATCGTCTATGAGCGAAGCAACACATGGATTTCACCTGATTCCGGTACAACTTCCGGTTCTCGTCAGACACTTGTAACTGGTGAAGCGTGCCGCAGAGCATGTGAAAAATTCATGGAAGCGAAAAACAGCGGTAAGTCCATGAAAGATATGATTGGAGAAACTTTCTACGGAGAGTATCTCGCTAAGACTCATCCACTTGGTGCAGATGTGCCTAATCCGATATCTCACGTTGCTTATGGATATGCAACTCAGGTCTGCATCCTTGATCCTAAGACAGGTAAGATTGAGAAAATGATTGCCGCACACGATGTTGGTAAAGCTGTCAACCCACTTTCCTGCGAAGGTCAGATTGAAGGCGGTGTTGTAATGTCTATGGGATTCGCACTCAGAGAGCAGTATCCAATCGATGAAAATTGTAAACCAATTGACAAATATGGTTCCTTAGGACTTTTCCGTTCTCACGAAGTTCCTGAGATTGAAGCAATCGTTATTGATAAACCTGGTCTGGATGTTGCCTGTGGAGCAATCGGTATCGGAGAGATCACATCCATCCCTACTGCTCCTGCAATCGCGGATGCATATTGCAGATTTGACGGAGAAAGACGCTACAGCCTTCCTCTCTCTAACACACCATACGAAAGGAAGAAATAATCATGGCAATTAAAAAGAGATTTCCTTACCGGGCAGCTCTGGTTGCCTGTAACGGTGGCTGCCGCGCAGCCGGCTCTGAAGACGGTGGATGCAAAGATGGCTGCATCGGATGTGGAGCCTGTATAGAAAAATGTAAATTTGGCGCAATTTCCATGAATGAATATGGCGTTGCCGAAGTAGACGAAGAAAAATGTATTGCCTGTGGACAGTGTGCAAAAGTCTGTCCACAGAACCTGATCAAGATTCACGAATGTGCAAACTACATTGTAGTAAAATGCTCTAACAAAGAAAAAGGAGCTGTTGCACGTAAACAGTGTGAAGTCAGTTGTATTGGATGCGGTATTTGTGAAAAAACATGTACTGCAGGTGCAATTCATGTAGAAGATAATTGCGCAGTAATCCAGGAAGACATCTGCTTAAGCTGTGGAATGTGCTCTGTAAAATGTCCAAGACATGTAATCCATGATCTCCGCGGAGTATTTACAGCAGTAAGATAATACAAAAGCTATCGACTACGATAACAACACAGATATGTGTTAAGTTATTGTAATCGATAGCTTTTTTATCTACTCATCTTCATCCAGAAACTCGATATCATCATCGTCATCAAGATAATCTAAATCATCCAAATCATCTAAGTCATCCAGATTTTCCAGATCATTCAAGTCATCTAAGTCATCCGGATCTTCATCACAATCATAATCCTCTGTCGCATCTGCCTCATCAGCAGTTACTTCAATTTCGACGTCTTCCTCGTCTACATCAAACTCCTCTTCTTTAAAGTTCTCCACTTCATCTTCTTCCAGATCATCTTCAAGATCATCAAATTCATCCATGCTGACAACTGTTGTGCCCTTGTCTTCTTTCAGGACATTTTCCGGAAGACTCTCTATAATCTCATCCAGCTCATCAAAATCATCCAGATTCTCGACCAGTGCCCTTGCCTTCTCGACTTCATTTTCTGTAGAATGTTCTTCACGGATCTCTGCGGCTTTAAGTAAATTCTTTTTCTTACGTTTTCCGGATTCCAAAAGAAGCTGGATCCAGATACTAAGTGCACCAATTGCAACACAAAGTGCCACATGAATCATTCCGTTTTTATATGGCTGCAGATAAAAGATACTGCTGCCCGCTGCCATTGCTCCAAACACAGAAGAAGAAGCAATCAGCATAAAGTTATGAAACTTAATAGAAAGCAATGCACACACAAGACTGATACCCGCACAGATTCCATACATAATAAGATCCTGTGGTTTCATCAGATGTACACTGACAACAAAGACAAGTACCGCTACTGTCACAAATCCACCAATCTGCTTCTTCCATGCACCAAGCACCGCCAATACAAGTCCCACACCCGCTCCTGCCGCCAATGAGATCATCTGATCTAGACCTGCAATCACTCCGACCGCAATTCCGGCTGCGCATCCTGCTGACAATCCTGCGATCACAGACCAGAAACGTACCAGTTTCAGCCCCGTCAGACATAACAGTACTGCTCCGACCGTTATAACGATCAGAGAAATAAATTCCATCTGACTCAAATGATGACTGCTTTCATTAAGTCCAGCCAGAACAACATCCAGGTCAAAATTCAGAATTGTATCAATCATATCATTTACATTCATTATTTACACCTTCGTCCCTTACTATTTATTACTCACTACTGCTCATTTTAGCAATTTTTTTTACTGATTACAAGTGTTCATTTCACCTTTCCATTGACTTCTTATTCTTCTCCACTTAAAATAGAAGAGAAATGCTATTGCTGACCGCATAATACTGTGAACAGCAATAAAATGCTAACATAAAGGAGTTTATTATGGAACAGTTAAGAATACCTGCTGGCTATCATTCCCCTCTTACAATTCGTGAGACAGAAGTAGCCATCAAAGAAGTGAAAGACCACTTCGAGCGTGCTCTTGCAAAGAATCTCCACCTGACACGAGTGTCAGCACCACTGTTTGTCCGTCCGGAATCCGGTCTGAATGATAACTTAAACGGTGTGGAACGTCCGGTTTCCTTTGACATCAAAGAACAGGATGGTTCTGTTGCAGAGATCGTTCATTCTCTTGCAAAATGGAAGAGATATGCATTGAAGAATTATAATTTCCATTCCGGCGAAGGGCTTTACACAGATATGAGTGCGATACGTCGTGATGAAGATACAGACAACATCCATTCTCTGTATGTTGACCAGTGGGACTGGGAAAAAGTAATTTCTAAGGAAGAACGTAACACAGAGACACTTCAGTACACTGTCCGCAAAGTCTACCGGGCTCTGAAAGATACAGAAGAATACATTTCCAGACGTTACAACTATATCGATCCTCTTCTTCCTGATGATATCTTTTTCATCACTACACAGGAGCTGGAAGACCTTTATCCGGATCTTACTACCAAAGAACGTGAAAAAGCGATTGCGAAGGAAAAAGGCGCAGTGTTTATCTCCAAGATTGGTGGCGTACTTGCTTCCGGCGAAAGACATGACGGCCGCGCGCCGGACTATGATGACTGGGAGCTGAACGGTGACATTATCGTTTACTATCCGGTTCTTGACATCGGTCTTGAACTCTCTTCTATGGGAATCCGTGTTGACGAAGACTCATTAAAGGCACAGCTAAAAGAAGCCGGATGTGAAGATCGTGCAGAACTTCCATTCCAGAAGGCACTGCTCAACGGCGAGCTTCCATATACAGTCGGCGGCGGTATCGGACAGTCCCGTATCTGTATGTATTACTTAAGAAAGGCTCATATCGGTGAAGTACAGTCTTCCCTCTGGCCTGAAAATGTAGTTGAAGCTGCTGCTGATGCCGGCATCCACCTTCTCTAAACACAAGACAGACCAGCCAATTATATGATAAAAAGCAGATTCGAATTCTACTGGAGCATCTCTCCTTTGAATTCGAATCTGCTTTTTTATTCTCCTCTTATTCTACAATCAGCAACTGTTCTTTCTCTTCCTCAGACACCCTGTTCCAAAAAACATTAAAATCATCAAATTCCGGCAAATAGATATCTGCCGTATTCCAGATCTGTGCCAGATTCTTGTCATTTGCCTTATCATAAACTGCTACTGTCTTAAATCCTGCATGTTTTGCCGTCCTCAGAGCCTGATAAGTATCTTCAAACACCCAGGTCTGTTCCGGCTCCGTATCCAGCTGCAAAAGTGCTGCAAAATAAATATCCGGCTGATCCTTACCGCTTCCGATCTCAGATGCTGTAAAAACTCCTTGAAAATAAGGTAATACCTTCAATCTGCTCAGAGCTGCTTCTGCATTCTTCCGGTCACCGGTTGTTGCGATCACCATAGGAATCTTCCGCTCTCTGAATTCCTCCAGATACTGACGAACCCCTTCTTTCAATGGAACTCGTTTTGCATAATAGTCTTCCACTTCCTTATTCAGTCCCTGTACAACCTCTTCCACTGTCTTCTCCAGGTTATAATGTGAGATCAGATAATCTGCCGCCTCCTCCAGGCTCATCTCAAATAATGTCTCCCCCAGGTTCTTCTCGGCCTCAATTCCCAAATGATCCAGATACAATTCTCCAAGATTCTCCCAGACAGGCATGGAATTGAGAAGGACACCATCTACGTCAAATATTACACCTTTTATCATGTCATTCCTCTTTTCTGCTATGCACTACATTATAATCTCCCTGGAAACGCATGTCAACCGTTACTGTTCACACGATGTGCGACCAGCAACGCATCTCGCCATTTTAAATCGCCTTTGGCGATGGGGCGAGATGCATTCAAATCAAAACACGCATCCTCCGTGTCAATCAGCGGAATGATTGACACGGGAGTAAACAGTAACTGTCAACCATCAGAAAAAGACCTTCTGCCGGCAGATCAACCACTTGCAAAAGGTCTTTATAAAATGCTGTTATTTATTTTGTCTCAAGGATCTTATCAACACTTGCCAGTTTTACACTCAATACAAATACTTCAGCGGCAACTGCAAGTTCTTCCGGTGTTGGATAAGACGGTGCGATACGGATATTGCTGTCATGTGGATCTTTTCCATAAGGGAATGTTGCTCCCGCTCCTGTCATAACAACGCCAGCTTCTTTCGCCTTCGCAACAATCGCTTTCGCACATCCATCCAGCGCATCAAAGGAGATGAAATATCCTCCGCGTGGCGCGATCCATGATCCAATCTCAAGTCCGCCAAGTTCTCTTTCAAGAACTTCAAGAACAGTCTCAAACTTCGGACGCAGGATATCTGCATGTTTCTTCATATGTTCTACAATTCCGTGAATATCTCCGAAGAATCTTACATGACGCAGCTGATTTACCTTATCATGTCCGATTGTCTGCACACGCATTGTGCTTCTGATATCCTCCAGGTTCGCATCAGATGCTGCCATTGCTGCAATTCCTGATCCCGGGAAACTGATCTTGGATGTAGAAGAAAACTTGTAAACCATATCCGGGTTACCTGCCTTCTTACACTCCATCAGAATCTCAATCAGATAATCCTGCTTATCTTCATATAAATGATGTACACAGTAAGCATTATCCCAGAAGATACGGAAATCTTCTGCTGCCGGCTTCAGGTTCGCAAAACGGAACACTGTCTCATCAGAATATGTGATTCCCTGCGGGTTAGAGTACTTCGGTACACACCAGATTCCTTTGATTGCCGGATCACTGCTTACAAGTTTCTCAACCATATCCATATCCGGTCCTGTTGATGTCATCGGTACATTGATCATCTCAATTCCGAAATGCTCTGTAATCGCGAAATGTCTGTCATATCCTGGAACCGGACATAAGAATTTTACCTTATCAAGCTTACACCATGGAGTACTTCCCATGATACCATGTGTCATTGCACGTGCTACCGTATCATACATCACATTCAGACTTGAGTTTCCGAAAATGATCACGTTATCTTT
>OIOH01000136.1_pt1 | contig 13239 bp, 9 predicted proteins | sample 1585501 | NCBI WGS metagenome assembly OIOH01 (sample SAMN02674597, study PRJEB24791) | human gut metagenome, SKBSTL013 | isolation source: stool | host: Homo sapiens | place: USA
GATAAGCCCAGTATAGCAACTGAAAAATCATTTTGCAATTCAAAAGGCGTTCATAGCCGTAGCAAGCAGTGTCTTCGTATATACAAAGACCATTTTGCGTTGCAAAATGCTTGTTGGGAAATCCCAAACCCTTGAACTACATCCGATGGATGCAGGCTACGCGCTTTTTGCAAAACGCTCTTTCAGCACACCGCAGGAATGCGCAGCCATCACGGAATTGTGATGATTACAGGGATTGGGATTGCATCCCAACAAGCGAATGAACACAGCAGAATTTTAATTCTGCGTGCGAATTTAGCCTTTGTGCGCACAAAGGCTCTGCTCGCCACGGTTATGGTTCTGCGAATGCGATTGAGAAACTTTTCATTCGCATTGCAAACCGGGTGGCACTTTTGTATAATTGGTTCAATGAACACACGCATAAAATCGGAGGGGCTGTCCGATTAAAAAATCTAAAAATGCGCTATTGCAGGCCACTGGGAGGAATAGCATGAACAAGCAGCAACTCGCATCGAAAATCTGGGAATCTGCCAACAAGATGCGCTCTAAAATCGAAGCCAACGAGTACAAGGATTACATTCTGGGCTTCATGTTTTATAAATTTCTGTCGGACAAAGAAGTCAAATGGCTGAAAGAGAATGACTGGACAGACGAATATCTGCCGGATTTGACCGAAGACGATGTCGAAACGCTGGATACCGTTCGGAAGAATGTCGGCTATTTTATCGCCTATGAAAATCTGTTTTCCACATGGATCAGTAAAGGCAGTGACTTCAAGGCCGATGATGTGACGGTAGCACTGCAAGCATTCAGCCGTTTGATTGACCCGCACCACAAAAAGGTGTTTGACGGTGTCTTTGCTACGCTGCAAACCGGCCTGTCTAAACTGGGTGAAAGCTCCGGTGCGCGGACAAAGGCCATTCGCGACCTGATCTATCTCATCAAAGATATTCCCATGGACGGCAAGCAGGATTACGATGTTCTCGGCTTTATCTACGAATATCTGATCAGCAACTTTGCAGCAAACGCAGGCAAGAAGGCCGGCGAGTTCTACACGCCGCACGAAGTTTCGCTGCTCATGTCTGAAATCGTGGCGTACCACCTGAAAGACCGGGAAGAGATCAAAATTTACGACCCCACCAGCGGTTCCGGTTCGCTGCTGATCAACATTGGTCAGTGTGCCGCACGGTATATGGGCAATGGCAACAACATCAAATACTACGCACAGGAGTTGAAGGAAAACACCTACAACCTGACCCGCATGAACCTTGTCATGCGCGGCATTCTGCCCGACAACATTGTAACGCGCAACGGTGATACGCTGGAGGAAGATTGGCCGTACTTTGAAGAAAACGACCCGGTCAACACCTACGACCCGCTGTTTGTGGATGCGGTGGTATCAAATCCCCCATATTCGCAGGCGTGGAATCCGACCGACAAAGATAATAATCCGCGCTTTTCGGATTACGGTCTTGCGCCCAAGGGCAAGGCGGACTATGCTTTTTTGCTGCACGACCTGTACCACATCCGTAATGATGGTATTGTGACCATCGTTCTGCCCCACGGCGTTCTGTTCCGTGGTGGTGAAGAAGGTACGATTCGCAAAAATCTGATTGACCACAACAACATTGATGCAATCATCGGTCTGCCCGCCAATATTTTCTTCGGCACAGGCATTCCCACCATCATCATGGTGCTGCGGAAGAATAAAAAGGATTCGGACGTTCTGATTATTGATGCGTCTAAGGGCTTTGAGAAGGACGGCAAAAACAATAAGCTGCGTGCCTGCGACATCAAACGCATTGTGGATGCTTACAAGGAACGCCCGGAGAAAATCGAAAAGTTCGCACGCAGAGTATCCCGCGCAGAGATTATCCAGAATGATTACAACCTGAACATCCCCCGGTATGTGGATTCCTCGGAAAAGGCTGAGAGCTGGGATATTTACGCTTCGATGTTTGGCGGCATTCCCGAGGCCGAACTGCAAGACCTGTCTGCCTACTGGACAGCATTCCCGCACCTGAAAGCGGCTCTGTTCAGCCCGGACAACGAAGCCTATTGCCGTCTGAATGTGGCCAATTTGAAGAACGCTGTTCTGTCCCACCCGGATGTGGTGGCGTTCAAGACCGCTTTCCAGAATGCTTTCGGTGACTTTGATGCCTACTTGAAGTCCGCACTCATCGACGGCATGACGCAGCTGAATGCTGCCGGCGAGGAAGAACGCCTGAGCCGGGAGATCTTTGCCCGGCTGGCAGGAATTCCACTGGTTGACCGCTATGCAGCATACCAGCTTTTGGACGACGACTGGAAGAAAATTGCCATCGACCTTGAAATCATCCAGACCGAGGGTTTTGCCGCAACCAAGCAGGTAGACCCCAACATGGTGCTGAAAAAGGATGCCGAGGTACAGGACGGCTGGGTGGGTCATGTGCTGCCCTTTGAGCTGGTGCAGAGCGTTAAAATGCATGAGGAAGTGGCAGCACTGCGGGCAAAAGAGACTCGCTTTGCCGAAATTGCAGGCGAGTATGAAAGCTATCTGGACGAACTGAGCGAGGAGGACAAGGAACAGGATTTTGTCAACGATGGTGCCTTTGTTGCGGCTGAGGTCAAAAAGGCCATCAAGGCGCGGGAGGTAGAGCCAGCTACCTTGAGCATCCTGAAAGATGTGGACGCGCTGTTCGCCGAGGAAAAGACCCTGAAAAAGCAGGTCAAGGACGACAGTGCCGCCCTCCACCAGCGTACCAAAGGCGTGATTGAACGCCTGACCGATGAAGAAGTGCGTGACCTGCTGCATCGCAAGTGGATCCTGCCCCTGATGGAAAATCTGAACAGCCTGCCGGATGCCGTTCTGGACGATTTTGTGAAGCAGGTGGATGCCGTCTGCAAGAAATATGAAACCACCTTTGAGGACGTAGAGAGCCAGATTGCCGATACCGAGCACGAATTGCTGGGGCTGCTGGACGATTTGCAGGGAAATGAATTTGACATGAAGGGCATTGCAGAACTCAAAAAGTTGCTGGGAGGTGAATGATTATGCAGGATAACGAGAAGAAACCTGCCCTCCGGTTTAAGGGTTTTACTGACCCTTGGGAACAGCGTAAGCTGGAAGAATATCTCGAAGTTTCAGGTCAAAAGAACTTTGAAGGAATATATACCAAAGAAGATGTCTTGTCCGTTTCGGGCGATTTTGGAATTGTGAATCAGATTGAATTTCAGGGACGTTCATTTGCAGGAGCATCCGTTGCCAATTATGGTGTGGTTGAAACCGGCGATATTGTTTACACTAAATCACCCCTGAAATCTAATCCTTATGGCATCATTAAAGCTAATAAAGGAAAAAATGGCATCGTGTCAACGTTATATGCCGTTTACAAGCCAAAACAAAGTGCCAATCCAGAATTTGTCCAGATTTATTTTGAGCAGGATGCCAGAATGAATAATTATATGCACCCACTCGTCAACAAAGGTGCAAAAAACGACATGAAGGTATCCGCAGAAAATGCGCTCAAGGGACAAATCGTTTTTCCTGACATCAAGGAGCAAAGAACAATCTCTGAGTTTTTCCACAATCTTGACACCCTTATCACCCTTCATCAGCGTAAGCTGGAAAAGCTTGTACAAATTAGAAAAGCCTTCGCAGAGAGGTGCTTTTTGCAAAGTCGAAAGGAGCTCGTTATGGCGTTTACAAAAGAAGCCGATTTTGAAGAGGCGGTGGTAAAACTCCTGATAGAACGCGGCTGGAAAGATGGTGTGCTGAAAAACTACACCGAACAGCAACTGATCCAGAACTGGGCGAACATCCTTTTTGAGAACAACCGCGGCATTGACCGGCTGAACGATTATCCGCTGACGGATGGCGAGATGCAGCAGATCATGGAACAGGTCATGAACGCGAAAACGCCGATGAAGCTGAATAAATTTATCAACGGCAAAAGTGTGCTTATCAAGCGTGACAATCCTGACGATAAGCTGAATTTCGGCAAAGAAGTGTCCCTGAAAATCTATGACCGACTGGAAATTGCAGCTGGACTCAGCCGCTACCAGATCGCAGAGCAGCCAAAGTTCCCCACCAAGTCCAAAATTTTGAATGACCGCCGCGGCGATTTGATGCTGCTCATCAATGGTATGCCGGTCATTCACATGGAACTGAAAAAGAGCGGTGTTTCCATCAAACAGGCTTGCAACCAGATTGAAAAATACGCGGCAGAGGGCATTTTTATGGGACTGTTCTCGCTGGTGCAGATTTTTGTGGCCATGAACCCGGAAGAAACGGTCTACTTTGCCAATCCCGGCCCGGAAGGACAATTCAACCCCAGCTACTATTTCCATTGGGCGGACTTCTACAACGAGCCGATGAACGACTGGAAAGACGTTACAACGGCACTTTTGTCTATCCCGATGGCGCATATGTTGGTGGGTTTTTATACCGTTGCCGATGGTTCCGATGGCATTTTGAAGGTGATGCGCAGCTATCAGTACTACGCTGCCAGCAAAATTTCGGATGCCGTTTCCAAGGCGAAATGGGAGAATGACCAGCAGCGCGGCGGCTACATCTGGCACACCACAGGTTCTGGCAAGACCATGACTTCTTTCAAGTCCGCTCAACTGATTGCATCTTCCAAGGATGCGGACAAAGTGATTTTTCTGATGGACCGAATCGAGTTGGGCACTCAGAGCCTGAAAGAATACCGCAACTTTGCAGGGGAAAACGAGGAGGTGCAGGCTACCGAGAACACGGATATTCTTGTGGACAAGCTGAAAAGCATTTCGCCGTCCGATACGCTGATCGTCACCTCCATCCAGAAGATGAGCAACATCAAGGATGATGCACAAAACAAGCTGAACCCCAACGACATTGCGCTGATCAACGCAAAGCGGTTGGTTTTTATCGTGGACGAGTGCCACCGCTCCACCTTTGGCGATATGATGCAGACCATCAAGCATACATTCCCGAAAGCACTGTTCTTTGGTTTTACCGGTACGCCGATCCAAGGCGAAAACCAGAAGAAAATGAGCACCACCGCCACCGTTTTCGGCAACGAACTGCATCGGTACAGCATTGCAGACGGCATCCGGGATCACAACGTGCTGGGCTTTGACCCATACAAGGTGCTGACCTTCAAGGACAGTGACTTGCGGAAAGCGGTCGCGCTGGAAAAAGCTAAGGCCACTTCTGTGGGCGAGGCTTTGGCAGACCTGCAGAAGAGCAAGGTGTTTTATAAGTATCTGAATCTGCCGATGGCAGGCGGAAAAGATGCGCTCGGTGAGGAGATAAAGGGCATCGAGGATTATATTCCCAACACCCAGTATGAGGGTGAAGAACACCAGAAAGCCGTGGTGGAGGACATTTGCGAGAACTGGCAGACCCAGAGCCGCAACAGCAAATTTCATGCCATTTTTGCAACCTCCAGCATCCCGGAAGCCATCCAATATTACAAGAGATTCAGAGAAGCTGCACCATGGCTGAAAGTCACCGCACTATTTGACCCCAACATTGACAACAATGGCAAAGGTATCACCAAAGAAGAAGGGCTAAAAGAGATCGTAGAAGACTATAACGCCCGCTATGGACAGGACTTCAGCATTCCGACCTTTGCCAAGATGAAAAAGGACGTTGCAGCACGGCTGGCGCACAAATTGCCCTACCAGCGCATCGAGCGCACCCCGGAAAAACAGCTTGATCTGCTGATCGTGGTGGATCAGATGCTGACAGGCTTTGACTCCAAGTGGATCAATACGCTGTATCTGGATAAGGTGCTGCAATACGAAAATCTGATTCAGGCGTTCTCCCGCACCAACCGACTGTTTGGCGATGACAAACAGTTTGGCACCATCAAGTATTACCGCCGTCCGCACACGATGGAGAAAAACATCGCAGATGCGGTAAAAGAGTATTCCGGCGATAAACCGTTTGGCCTGTTTGTAGATAAACTAGACAAGAACGTGGAAAAACTGAATGCCCTCTATGCGGAGATCAAAGATCTGTTTGTGTCGGCGGGCATTGAAGAGTTTTCGCAGATCCCTGCGGATATGGCAGAGCGCAAAAAGTTTGCCGACCTGTTCCAGTCCTTCAACGAAAATCTGGAAGCAGCCAAGGTGCAGGGCTTCAAGTGGGATAAGCCTATTGTGATCGTCAATGAGGATACAGATGAGAAAACAGAACTTCATGCAGACTTTGACGAGAGAGCGTTCAAAGTTTTGGCACTCCGCTATAAAGAGTTGTTCACGCCGAATCCAGATGGCGGTGAAAATGACCCGGACGATGACGTTCCCTATGCGGTGAACAGCTATCTGACCACCATTGATACTGCTGACATCGACACGGACTATATGAACTCCCGCTTTGAAAAGTACCTGAAAATTTTCTATCAGGAGGGTGCAGAAGCAGAAGCCATTCATCAGGCCGAAACGGAGCTGCACAAGACCTTTGCCACCCTCTCGCAGGAAGAACAGAAATATGCGAATATTTTCCTGCACGACATTCAGAGCGGGGCAGTTGTCCCGCAGCCGGGAAAGACCTTGCGGGAGTATATTGCCGAGTACATCGCCCAAAAGCAGAACGACCAGATCCACAAAGTAGCTGAAGTTTTCGGCTTGGACGAAAAGAAGCTGCGGGCATTCATGCGTGCAAACATCACCGAAGCCAACATTAACGAGTTTGGCCGTTTTGATGACCTGAAAGCCACCGTAGATAAGGCAAAAGCAAAGGCATATTTTGAAGCAATCGAGGGTACAAAGCTTATTCCGCCCAAGGTGCCTGTCAAGTATGATAAACTCTTGCGCGAGTTCATCGTAAGTGGCGGATTTGATTTGAAAATGCCAAAAGAATCATAAAATGGGTGCAAAATCACCCTGCTGACCAAGAGCCGAGGCGTGTCCTCGGCTCTTTTTTCGCGCCAAAATCCCAAAACACACCTACTTGGGAACAGCGTAAGATTTCTGAATTGGCTGAGAAAACCTATGGTGGGGGAACGCCTACAACATCCAATGAAGCATTCTGGAACGGTAATATTCCGTGGATACAATCTTCGGATATCGTTGACGGCAAGCTGATGGGTGTGGAGCCACGAAAGTATATAACACAGACCGGTTTGAATAGTTCTGCAACACAACTTGTACCAAAAGATTCAATCGCAATTATCACGCGCGTCGGTGTTGGAAAACTCGCATATATGCCGTTTTCCTATTCCACAAGTCAGGATTTCTTGTCGTTGAGCAAGTTGAATACGGAGCCGTTTTTTACAGTTTATGCTTGTTATAAGAAATTGCAGTCGGAACTTAACACGGTACAAGGCACATCAATTAAAGGCATAACCAAAGATGAACTTTTAGCAAAGACAATATCGGTGCCTGTATATTCAGAGCAAAAACAAATCGGTTCTTTCTTCACTCAGCTTGATACCCTTATCACCCTTCATCAGCGTGAGCATATAAAACCGATTTTGGAGGTAAAACGTGTTAAACGAAATGAATGAAAACAACCTGTTCTGCGATTATTATGAGCAGTGGGTTGCTGTATACAAAGAGGGTGCAGTTCGCCCGGTTACATTGGATAAGTACAAAATGACCCTTTCTTGGGTAAAAAAACTCGCTCCTACTTTGAAACTCTGTGAGGTTTCCAGAGTGACCTATCAGCAGCTTTTGAACGATTATGCCGTAGGCCACGAGCGTCAGACCACGATGGACTTCCACCATCAACTGAAAGGCGCCATCATGGATGCTGTGGATGATGGACTGATCGTGAAAGACCCAACCCGAAAAGCGATCATCAAAGGCAAGCCCCCGGTGCCTAAAAAGGTGAAATACCTGAACCAGTTTGAACTGCATCTTTTGTTGAGCGACTTGGATCTACAGGGAAAACTCAACTGGGACTGGATGATTTTGCTGATTGCCAAAACCGGCATCCGCTTTTCCGAAGCATTGGCGATCACTCCTGCGGATTTTGATTTTGCCCATCAGATGCTGTCCATCAACAAAACGTGGGATTATAAAGGAAACGGCGGATTTCTGCCAACAAAAAATAAATCGTCTGTACGTAAAATTCAAATTGACTGGCAGACGGTGATTCAGTTCGCAGCACTGGTAAAAGACGTTCCTGAAGATAAGCCGATTTTCGTGTTCAAGGAACACGCCTACAATTCCACTGTTAACGATGTTCTGGAACGGCACTGCGACCGGGCCAAGATCCCGGTCATCTCGGTACATGGTCTGCGGCATACCCACGCTTCGGTGCTTTTGTTTGCAGGGGTATCCATTGCAAGCGTAGCAAGGAGGCTGGGGCATTCCAGCATGACAACCACGCAGAAAACCTACCTGCATATCATTCAGGAACTTGAAAATCAGGACATCGACCTTGTAATGCGGTCACTCTCTGGATTAAGCTGATAAAATAATCAACCATCGCTCGCGCTGGTGAAGGATGATAAGAGAAAAGCCAAACCTCAAGCTGTACAGGATGTACGGTGAGGTTTGGCTTTTTGGTATCAGCTGCTCTTTTGATTTTCGTTCATAATTCTTCTGGCTCGTCCGCGCGTGGTATCCTCAAAGGTTTCATCCTCGCTGAATCGCAGCCAATAGGGGTCTTCCATTAGGCAGGCGTTGGTGCGTTTGACGATTTCCCAAGCATTGTAATCAGGCAGGCCCATCATTTTCAGGATTTCCTTGCAGTCCATCCGATTTTTCGGAAAGATTCGTTTCTTTGCCCAAACCACCACATCAACCAATGGAACTTCACGTTTGTCACCGATGAAAAGGTTCAGTGGGAGGCTGTACTGCGGCACGTCCTCATTTGCGCAAAGAGACTGCCCATCTTCGCTTAGGTGTGCAATTTCTTTTTCATCCATCATCAATTTCAGATAGGCCATTTTATCACCCCATGGCGGCTTTCAGGTAGTGCAGACGGTATTTCAGGTATTGACGGATCGCAGATGCTCTTTTTTCGCTCAACAATGCAAGAATAGGCGAGATGGACTGAATGATTTCACTATACAACTCGTCCAAGTCACGCGTTGGCAGCACAGGCTCGTCGAGCAGTTTGATCTGCTGGGCGTGACGGCTGCGGAATGGCTTGGCTTTGTCGAACTGATAACGGAGCTTCGTGTCAGTCAATTCTTCATCGGTTGCCCATGCAAGCAGACTTCCGCCGTTATCATAAAGCGGAGGAAGAACATGTTTATAGTGTCTGACAATGATGTCGATATTATTTTCGTGACGATCCTCATTCCCGATAAAGGCATCGAAGGCCAGCATCTGATAAAGCCACTTTTTTCCGTAGAGTTCAACAGCATACTGGAACAGTGCTTCCGGCGAAGGTGTTTGCCCATTGGCAAGAAAATGGGCATCAGCCAAGTCTGCAAAATGGTAAAGCTGATCTCCCGGTTTTACAAATAAAGGGCAAACACTGACCACATCGCAGGAATAGGTCTGAATGTCGGGAAAGAGTTTGGCAGGCATTAGGGCGTATTCCACATGAGGCAGACCCAGAACCTGCGCAATCAGCGATGCCATCACCTCAGAATATGGCTCATATCCAGCCGTTCCGGCCTCTGTGATGGAGTTTCCTTTGACCATAACAAGCTGACCATCTACATGATACCAGCCCTTTGAGAGCATTCCACGGCTCGTCCGTGTTTCACGCTTTTCAACCAACTGGATTTTTGCAGGGACTTCAATTGGGCTCATGGTATCACGCTCCTTTGTTCCATTATATCATGTTTGGATGGATAGACAAGATGAATCGTGGTTTCATTCTGCATACAGGACTTCCCTCACCACCACTTCTTCCGTCTGTGCTTTCAGCCCATTCATGTGCGCCACCCAGAGAAGCTGTGAGCGTTCTTTGTCCGGCGCGGGGTACTTGTCTAACAGAGTGGTCATCGTGCGTTCCAGCCACTCGCAGGCCGTTTTCTGGACATCCTGCAAATGTGGCCAGAGCGTACCGTTCAGCAGCATCTGGTTGTACAGCACAGGGCGCTGATTCTTGAGATAGACCAGCCGCATCCGGCCATATTTGCCCAGCGGTTCGGAATCATCGGTCTGCGGCAGGGTGAGCAGGGGAAGCTGATACTCCTCAACCTGTGCGTAATGGATCTCGGTGCGGACGGTGTTTGTGTTCTTCATGGAAATTCTCCTTTGCATTTTCAACGCGTTTTGCGGTCTTTGTGGAAAACGACGCTCACTTCTTCCGGCTCTGTGCGGTCAGCCAGTTGCCCTGCGCCTGATAGTAGTGCTCCATCGTGGTGGGCGCGTTCAGGATGGTGGTGCGCAGATAGGCCATGATGTTCTTGATGGGCTGGGTCGTGTTGGACATCACATCGAAGATGTACTCAACGTGCTGGCTGGTCAGCTTGTCCAGCCGCAGCCGGATGGCTTTGGTGGTCTGCGGCTGCTTGCCGACATACTGGGTCTGCCGAGGACAGCAGTACATCTCCACAATGTTGTCCAGCAGTTCCTCCAGCTTGTCGGGGTCGTACCGCTGGGCAAGGGTGTCGATCTCTAGCCGTTCCCGAAACTCCTCCCGTACCTGTGCTTCCATCTGGTCAAAATCTGCGGATTCGTCTGTCTGCCCTGATAGATTAGTACTTTGTCTTTTAGTATTTTGTTTATTAGTATTTTGTTGCGTTGCCTTTTCCAAATTGGGCTCAGCCAAATTTGGAAAATCCAAAAATGGTGAAGAACAAGGTTTCATGCGGCTTTTCAGACTTTTGGATGCGGACGGGTCCGACGGCTCGCCTTCCTTGCCGGGAACGGCAGGAGCGTCCTCAACAGGCGATTCATAGACCTGATAATCGTAGTCGATGATCTGCCCTTTGGCATTGCGGACTTTCTGACGGCGGACGTAGCCGTGTTCTTCCAGTTCCAGAACAGCGGTGCGTACACTGTCCAGACCATCCTTGCAACCAACGGTCAGCCCTTTCAGGCTGTAATCCCAATCGTCCGGCAGGGAGAGCATATAGGACAGCAGTCCCTTGGCTTTCAGGGACAGTCTCTTATCCTGCAGGTGGTGGTTGCTCATAACGGTGTAGTTGACGTTTTTATTGACGCGGAATGTTGACATGGCGGCTTCCCTTTCAGCCCAATGCGGGCAAGAGAAAACGCAGCATCTCCCGGCTTTCGGGAAACGCTGCGTTCAGACAGGGAAGCCTGCTGTGAGCTGGCACAGCAACGGCAGCACTGCATAATTCTAACGGACATCTAACACAACTACACCTGAAATGCAGCCGCTGACGACCTGTGTGAAAAAGGCTTTTTCTAACGTCATTTCGCAAAAAGCGGCTGATTTTTGCCTGAAAATTGCGGTGTGACGTGCCTTTTGGAAGGTTACAAGAATGCCCTCAGCTGCCAATGACAGCCGCGAGGAACCAGCTTCATCCAACAATTTTAAAGACTCGAAATCTCGTAGGCCCTGCAAGGGGCGCCAGGGTTCAAATCCCTGCTACTCCGCCAAGGTCACAGTTTCTCACGGAACTGTGACTTTTTATTTTACCGAAACAGCTGGATCAAATGTATAGGACCACCTTTCAGAGGCAAGCCCTCCGGCAGTTCCTTCAGGAACTGGGTCTCGGGGACCGTACCGGGTGAATTGCAAGGCTACCTCGAAACAAGCGATTCTGGCTGTCAGAAAAAGCTCCTTGGAAGCGAAGGCTTTCAGGGAGCTTTTTTGCTGCCGGGAGAGCACCCGGGCGGTTTTGCCAGTCAGACATGTTCCAATAGGCTTGTCAGGGTGGAGGCAAAGGCTTCATCCTGCGCCTTTGTCCGTTTCGCACTCCCTTTCGGGTGCTTGCCGGCACGAAGGAGCTTTTTGTTTTCGTACCGCCGCAGCATGAGGGCATCCATGTTGTCAGCAGTGTACTCCAAGCCGTTCTGGTTCAGCACTCTGGCACACCGGGCAAGGCACATACTCGCCAGTCCATAGTCCTGTGTTACGACCACATCCCCCGGTTTTACCCGGTTCACCAGCGCAAAGTCCACGCTGTCAGAACCTTTATCGAATACCAACGTCTGCGCACCCTCACGCTCGATCTGGTGGGAAGTGTCACACAGGATAATGACCGGAACGCCGAACTGTCTTGCAATCTGCAATGTCAGGTCCACCACCGGGCAGCCGTCTGCATCAATCAGAATATTCATCGCATATCCTCCATCACCCATCGAAACGCCCTTGCCGTGCGCAGGTCGGCGTCCTTAAAGTGCCCGCCGCTGTTCCACTCAAGCATGCAGTCTGTGCTATGCTCTGTAAGCCGACTGTACAGGGTGCGGATGTTATCGCCTACCGCAGCCATGACAGCGTTTTTCGTGCGCTCTTCCTTGTCGCCAAGGCTCAGATAAATGTGCTGTGCCTGAATGGGGTGCTGTTGCTCAAACTCCATCCATCCCGGAAACCACACAGATGGCGAAGCGGCCGCAACACCGGAAAACAGAGCTGTCTGCGTGGATGCCCACAAAGCAAACAATCCCGCCAGCGAGTAGCCGCCCAGAATGATCCGGACATTTTCCGGCAGTGCAAACTGCTGTTTCAGGGTGGGAATCGCCTGTTCTGTCAGAAAGCGTAGTGTGCCCGCCGCATTGCCGCCGAAACTTTCTTTGCCCCACACCGCAGGAGATTTCCACGGGGAAAGTTCATCGTTCCAGTTTTTCACAGGAACAGCGGCAAACAAAAACGAATGTGCCGAACCCTGCGCCATGGCTGAAATTTCATTGTCCATATGCTGCAATTCATGCTCGTCCGTCATCTGAAGCAGAAGATATTCGGCGCAGTCTGTGCCGTAAATGCGGCAGGGTCTATCTCCGAATTTTAAGGGAAAAGTAAGGCGATTAAGGGATTCTGCTTTATAGTTCATCGACAAAATACCTCCCATTGATCGGCACGAGAAAAAGGCGTGAGGAGATTGGCTGCTTCCATTATAGCATATTCGGGCGGAGAGACAAGAAGCCCGGATGTGCGGCACTCTCTGCAGGGACTTCCTGCATTTCTGTATGGGAGAATCGACGAAAAAACGGTTGACATCCGCTGGAAGAAACCCTTACAATGGGAACAGAAACCATGTCGGGCAATGGAACAGGAGGAATTTTGGAAGGAACAACACAGAAGCATTTGAGTTCTTGCTGAGCTGGAAGGATGACGTCCTGATGAACTGCCTTTCCGGGCGGCGGGATAAGGCCTTTGATCCGCAGGCCATGCAGAAGGTCCGGGCGGCCTGTGCCGTGCTGGCCGAGGACGGGACCTATCCGTTCGATCTG
>OIOH01000147.1_pt1 | contig 12995 bp, 8 predicted proteins | sample 1585501 | NCBI WGS metagenome assembly OIOH01 (sample SAMN02674597, study PRJEB24791) | human gut metagenome, SKBSTL013 | isolation source: stool | host: Homo sapiens | place: USA
TACCGTAATCGATATCGGCAATCTGTGTACACACCTTGTTCAGGAAGTAACGGTCATGAGATACAACGATAACAGTGTTGTCAAAGTTGATCAGGAATTCTTCCAGCCATGCGATTGCATCAAGATCCAAGTGGTTGGTAGGCTCGTCAAGAAGCAGGATATCCGGGTTTCCGAACAGTGCCTGTGCAAGAAGAACCTTGACCTTCTCAGAACCTGTCAGGTCTTTCATCAGTTTATAATGAAGCTCTGTCTCGATACCAAGTCCGTTCAGAAGATTGGCAGCATCAGATTCTGCTTCCCATCCATCCATTGTAGCGAACTCAGCTTCCAGCTCACTTGCTTTGATTCCGTCTTCATCTGTGAAATCTTCTTTTGCGTAAATTTCTTCTTTCTCTTTCATGATTTCATACAGACGTGCATTTCCCATGATAACTGTATCAAGAACAGGGAATTCGTCATATTTGAAATGATCCTGCTGAAGGAAAGAAAGTCTCTCGCCCGGGGAGATAACTACATCACCGGATGTCGGCTCAAGCTGTCCGGAAAGAATCTTAAGAAATGTAGATTTACCGGCACCGTTCGCACCGATCATTCCGTAGCAGTTCCCCTCTGTGAACTTGATGTTAACATCTTCGAACAGCGCCTTTTTCCCGACGCGAAGGGTTACGTTATTTGCACTAATCATTTGAAAGTCTCCTTGTAAATAAATTAGAATTGTGATTACGTTGTTATAATTGTCCTTTTTCAAATACGTGTGAATAAGAACATACCAATCCATATATTAACATAGAAGAAAGGGTGCTGACAAGTACTGAAATAGAAAAATGCATACGAAAAAGCAGGGCAAACTGTGTGAAAATGTATAAGAACTAATCCTTGTTCTTTCCATTGTAAAAAGTTATAATGTTACTAAGAATCTCACAATATAAATAGCAGTAGAAAAGAGGAGAAACCATGGCACTTAAGAAAGCAACAATCGTACTGGAAGGTGGAGCAACAAGAGGCATATTTACTTCTGGTGCTCTGGATTACCTTATGGAACAGGATATTTATTTTTCAGATGTGATCGGTGTGTCTGCCGGCGCATGTAATGCAGTAGATTATGTTTCCAGACAGCCGGGACGTACAAGAGACTGTATGATTCCGAATACAAAAGATATGAAGTATATTAATGGAGTGAAAGATACGATCAGGGAGAAAAGTCTGATGAATATGGATTTGATTTTTGATAAATATCCGAATGAACTGATCCCATTTGATTTTGATACATATTTTCAGTCAGAGATGCACTGTGAGCTGGTAACGACAAACTGTCTGACTGGAAATGCAGAATATATGACGGAAACAGAAGATCCTGACCGATTGATGAAGATCTGTCGTGCATCAAGCAGTATGCCGCTTGTGACTCCGATGGTGAATATTGACGGTGTCCCGTATCTGGATGGCGGACTTGCAGATTCTGTTCCGATCCGTCGTGCACAGAAGCTTGGGAATGAGAAGATCATAGTGATCCTGACGAGAAATCAAGGCTATCGTAAGAAAGTAATCTCACCGGCAGTGCAGAAACTTTACAGACAGGCATATAAGTCCTATCCGAATGCAGTCCGGACAATCTTCAGAAGAAGTTTTATCTATAATAAGACGATGAATTATCTGGATCAGCTTGAGAAGCGAGGAGAGATTTATGTTCTTCGTCCACATGTAAAACCAGTATCACGACTCGAACAGCATCCGGATGTCCTGCATGCATTTTATGAGCATGGATATCATCTGATGGAGCGAAAGACAGAAGAAATGCTGAAGTATCTTGAACAGTAATAAAAATAAATCGACTTGTTAAAAGAAGAGAGAAAAGGGAGTTGAGTTATATGAGAGAGATTTTAGAAGAGACTCAGAACCGTGAATTATCGTGGCTTCGGTTCAATCAGCGCGTCCTCGAAGAAGCACGGGACGAGACAGTTCCTTTGATGGAACGTATGAAATTCGTAGCTATTTTCACAAGTAACTTAGACGAGTTTTTTATGATCCGCGTAGGAAGCCTGTATGATATGGCAGCAGCAGACAGCAAAAAGATCGATCAGCGATCCGGTATGACAGCAAAACAGCAGCTGGATGCAATTTATCGAGCTGTTTCTCCACTTTACAAGGAACGCGATAAGACATATGCAGAGATCAAGAAACAGTTAAGTCCGTATGGTGTCTGCGGTCTTGACTTCAAGGAACTGGAACAGCAGGAGAAGAAGTTTGTAAAGAAATATTTCAAAGAAGAAGTAATGCCGGTGCTTTCCCCACAGATCGTAGATGCGAACCATCCGTTCCCACATCTGTTAAGTAAAGAACTGTATGTGGTTGCGAATCTGAAGCAGGGAGACAAGACGATGCTCGGAATCATCCCGGTACCACAATATATTTCTAATATTCTCTATCTTCCGGGGTATGACATCCGTTATATCCGTATGGAAAAGATTATCCTGGAATTTATTGATCTTGTTTTTGACCAGTATCAGATCTCAGACAAAAACTATATCCGTGTAACGAGAAATGCAGATGTATCACCGGATGATGAAGCTTATGCAGACAGCGGAGATTTCCGTCATGTGATGCAAGAGACACTTCATAAGAGAAGAAGGATGGCCGTTGTCCGTCTTGAGGCAGCCAATTCTCTGAGTAAAGAGATGGAGAAATATTTCTGTGAGAAATTTAATATCCGTCCGGAATGCATTTTCCGTACAAAGATGCCGATGAAGCTGGACTTTATCTTTGCAATCGCTGATAAACTTCCGGATTCGAAGAAAAAAACGCTCGTGGATGTACCATTTTCTCCGCAACCGTCTTCCATGCTTGCAGAGGGTAAGGTGATTCCGCAGATAAAGAAGAAAGACGTACTCCTTTGCTATCCATACGAAAGCATGGAACCGTTCCTTCAGCTGATCAAAGAAGCATCAACAGACCCGGAAGTTCTGACGATCAAGATCACAATCTACCGTCTGGCGAAGAAAGCACGACTTGTAGAATATCTCTGCGCAGCGGCTGAGAATGGAAAAGAGGTTACGGTCCTGATCGAGCTGAGAGCACGTTTTGATGAGCAGAACAACATTGACTGGTCCGAGCGTCTGGAAGAGGCCGGATGCCGTGTTCTGTACGGATTCGAGGGTTATAAGGTACACTCCAAGATCTGCCTGATCACATACAGAAACCGTACCGGAATTCATTACATTACACAGATTGGAACCGGAAATTATAACGAAAAGACAGCGAAGATGTATACCGATTACTCGCTGATGACAAGCAGACAAGAGATTGGTGAAGACGCAGCAGTCTTTTTCCAGAATATGTCGATCAGTAATCTGAATGGAGTTTACAAGCATCTGATTGTTTCACCGACAAGCCTGAAACAGAAAGTACTTGCCTTGATGGATGAAGAAATTGCAAAAGGTGAGAACGGAAGAATCATTATGAAAATGAATTCTGTTACGGACATGGATTTCATTCGCAAAGTAACAGAAGCATCTCAGGCAGGGGTGAAGATAGATCTGATCGTGCGTGGGATCTGCTGTATCCTCCCGGGAATCAAGGGAAAGACAGAGAATCTGCGTGTGACAAGTATCGTCGGAAGATATCTGGAGCATCCAAGACTTTTTGTCTTCGGAAAAGGGGCAGATGCAACAGTTTATATTGGATCTGCTGATATGATGACAAGAAATACAGAGAAGCGTGTAGAAGTCGCGTGCCCGGTCTATGATGTAGAGATCCGGAAACGCCTGTTCCATCAGCTTCATGTAATGCTTTCTGACAATGTGAAAGCTCGCGCGATGACAAGTGACGGAACATATGTGAAGAAACCGGTGGAAGACGGAGCAAGTCTTGTGAATGCACAGGAGACCTTTATGAGAGAAGCATCACAGGCACAACGTCCGGCTGCAGCCAATGTGCCGAAGAAGAAAAAAGAAGGATTCTTAACAACCGTACTGAAGATTTTCAGAAAAAAACAATAGAAGGACGAGAGATGGAGGAGCAGAGAAAGATGAAACCGTTACAGAAAAAAGACTTTGGAAAGACATCGAAAGGGGAATTGGCTACCGTATATACACTGGAAAATGAAGCAGGAATGCAGATCAGCGTATCTGACTTCGGAGCAACACTGACAAGCGTACTTGTTCCGGATAAGGATAACAATCCGGTAGAAGTGACACTTGGATATGATGATGCAACCGGATATGAAGCCGGACTTGGAAATGCATTCGGAGCATCTGTTGGACGTAACGCAAATCGTATCGGTGGGGCAGTGATCGAGATCAATGGAACAGAATATCACCTGACAAAGAATGACGGAGAGAATAACTTACACAGCGGACTTGATTTTTATCACGGAAGATTGTGGAAGGTTGCAGACGCAGATGATACCCATGTAACATTTGAGATGGACAGCCCGGATGGAGATCAGGGATATCCGGGAGCACTTGTTATGAAAGTGACGTATTCCCTGAACGAAGAGAATACTTTGATGATCCACTACGAAGCAGAACCGGATCAGGATACGATCATCAATATGACAAATCACAGTTATTTTAACCTGAACGGACATAAGAGTGGAGATGTTCTGAATCATACATTATGGCTGAATGCGGATGCATTTACACCGGCAGACGCAGCATCCATTCCGACAGGTGAGATCCGCAGTGTGGAAGGAACTCCGATGGATTTCAGAATAGATAAGACAATCGGAAAAGACATTGAAGCAGACTATGAACCGCTGGTATTCGGAAAAGGTTATGACCACAACTGGGTATTGAAAAATGAAGGCGAATTTGATAAAGTAGCAGAAGTGGCCGGGGATGAAAGTGGAATCCATATGAGTGTACTGACAGACCTTCCGGGTGTGCAGATCTATACTGCGAACTTCCTTGACGGAGAGAAAGGAAGAGACGGAGCGGTTTATGAGATGAGAGATGCCATCTGTCTGGAGACACAGTACTATCCGGATGCAATCCACCATGAAAACTTCCCGGGACCGATCTGTAAGAAAGGCGAGAAATATGATACTCGTACTGCTTACAGATTCCGTGTAAAATAAGTGAATGGAAGATAGATAACTAGTTTATGGGAAAATCAGTATACATTGCGGAGAAACCGAGCGTTGCCCAGGAATTCGCAAAAGCATTGAAACTAAATACAAAACGACGGGACGGATATCTTGAGTCAGACGAAGCCATTGTCACCTGGTGCGTAGGTCACCTGGTGACGATGAGTTATCCGGAGGAATATGATCCGGCACTTAAGAGATGGAACCTGCAGACACTGCCATTTATCCCGGAAGAATTCAAATACGAAGTCATTCCGTCAGTGGCAAAGCAGTTCCAGATCGTCAGTGGGATCCTGAACCGGGAAGATGTCGATACGATCTATGTCTGTACCGACTCCGGGCGAGAGGGAGAATATATCTATCGTCTCGTAGAACAGGAAGCACACGTTGAGGGGAAAAAGCGCCGGAGAGTATGGATTGATTCCCAGACAGAAGAAGAGATTCTTCGAGGAATCCGTGAAGCCAAAGATCTGTCAGAGTATGATAACCTCGGAGCATCTGCATACCTGCGCGCCAAAGAAGATTATCTGATGGGAATCAACTTTTCCCGTCTGCTGACCTTGAAATATGGCAATAGTATTTCAAATTTTCTGCAAACGAAGTATTCCGTTGTATCTGTAGGACGTGTTATGACGTGTGTTCTTGGCATGGTTGTGCGCAGAGAACGCGAGATCCGTGATTTCGTCAAGACACCGTTTTACCGCGTACTTAGCACGATCGATGCACAGGGACATACCTTCGAGGGTGAGTGGAGAGCAGTGAAAGGCTCCCGCTATTTTGAGTCCTATGACCTTTATAAGGAAAATGGATTCAAGGAGCGCAAGAAAGCAGAAGAATTGATTCAATACCTGCAGACACCGGATGACGAGTCTGTAAATGTAGCAGGAATACAGGGACAGTCAGGATTGAACTGCAGGATCGAGTCGATTGAGAAAAAGAAAGAAAAGAAGAATCCACCTCTTTTATACAACCTGGCGGAGCTTCAGAACGACTGTTCTAAGAGATTTAAGATCAGTCCGGATGAGACACTGCGAATCGTGCAGGAGCTGTATGAGAAAAAACTTGTGACTTATCCGAGAACAGATGCCCGTGTTCTGTCTACCGCAGTGGCAAAGGAAATCACAAGAAATCTGAACGGGCTGTCAAAATATCCGATGGCGGCACCGTATATGCAGGATATCCTGAATTTCGGAAGCTATAAGACACTTGCAAAGACACGCTATGTGAATGACAAGCAGATCACAGACCATTATGCAATCATTCCTACAGGACAAGGGTTGAATGCATTGAGTACTGTTTCATCTACTGCAAAGGGCGTGTATGACCTGATCGTGCGGAGATTTCTAAGTATCTTCTACCCACCGGCAGTTTACCAGAAGGTTGCTATCGTGACGAAGATGAAAGAAGAAAGCTTCTTCTCAAGCTTCAAAGTGCTGGCAGAGGAAGGTTATCTGAAAGTGGCAGGCATGCCGAAGAGAAAAACAGCGCAGACAGCAGCAAAAGACGGAGGGAATGCGTCGAATACCGTTGATGATACAAACGAAGAAAATGGATCTGATTCAGCAGACCAGAGTTTGGACACCGGATTGTTCGAAGTGATCAAGTCATTAAAGAAGGGTGCAGTCCTTCAGGTCAGAGCATTGGATATCAAAGAAGGAGAGACATCACCTCCGAAGCGTTACAATTCCGGTTCCATGATCCTGGCAATGGAGAATGCAGGACAGCTGATCGAGGACGAAGAACTTCGTGCCCAGATCAAAGGAAGCGGAATCGGAACAAGTGCGACAAGAGCAGAGATTCTGAAAAAGCTTGTGAATATCAAGTATCTCGCATTGAACAAGAAGACACAGGTGATCACACCGACGCTGCAGGGAGAGATGATCTATGATGTTGTAGACCATTCCATCCGGTCACTCCTGAACCCGGAACTTACAGCAAGCTGGGAGAAGGGACTGAACTATGTGGCAGAAGGTTCCATCACATCAGATGAATATATGAGAAAACTCGATCATTTCATCACCAGCAGAACCGTTGGGGTGAAAGGGCTGAACAATCAATATCAGCTTAGAGCCTGCTATGAAAAAGCCGCTGGGTTTTATCCGTCTGTAAATAGTAATAAAACGACAGGTAGAACAAAAACAGGAAACAAAAGTAAATGACACAATAATAAGACATAAATGTAAGTCGGTTCTAACCGGCAGAAAGGAATTACTATGTTAGAAGCATTAACAGTAAAAGAAAATTATTCATTAGACCAGACAATCGCAAAAGATATCTTCAACGGAGTTACTTATCCGTGGGAAGTACTTCCGAAGATCAGCAGCTTCATCCTTGAGCTTGGAGCTACATTGAGCGAGGACGAATACGAGAAACGCGGGGAAAATGTATGGGTAGCGAAATCTGCAAAGGTTGCTCCGACTGCATTTATCAATGGACCGGCAATCATCGGAAAGGATGCAGAGGTTCGTCACTGTGCATTTATCCGTGGAAATGCGATCGTAGGAGAAGGAGCTGTTGTAGGAAATTCCACAGAGCTTAAGAACGTGATCCTTTTTAATAAAGTTCAGGTTCCGCACTATAATTATGTAGGTGATTCTGTTCTTGGATACAAATCTCATATGGGAGCCGGATCAATTACATCTAACGTAAAATCAGATAAGAAACTTGTTGTGGTAAAAGCCGGAGAAGAGAAGATTGAGACAGGCATGAAGAAGTTTGGTGCAATGCTCGGAGATGAAGTAGAAGTAGGATGCGGAAGCGTTCTGAATCCGGGAACAGTTGTTGGAAATCACAGTAACATCTATCCACTTTCCTCTGTACGAGGATTCGTTCCGGCAAACAGTATTTACAAAAAACAGGGCGAAGTTGTGACAAAAGAAGAAAGATAGTTGAAAATAGAAAATGATAAGAATGGCTCCTGTGTGATAACATGGGAGCTATCTTAGACAGGAGGAATAAAGCAGATGAATAAAGTAGGTTTTATCGGTGTAGGAATCATGGGAAAATCCATGGTCAGAAATCTCATGAAAGCCGGATTTGAATTACATATCTATGCAAGAACAAAGAGTAAAGTAGAAGATGTGATCAGCGAAGGAGCACAGTTCCATGAGTCAATCAAGGATTGCGTGCAGGATTGTGATGCAGTTATCACAATTGTCGGTTTCCCACAGGATGTAGAAGAAGTATACTTTGATGAGGGGAATATCTTAGACAGTGCAAAGGAAGGCGCTTATCTGATCGATATGACAACAACAAGTCCGCAGATTGCTGAGAAGATTTACGAGGAAGGTACAAAACGAGGTTTCCATGTGATGGATGCACCTGTCACAGGTGGAGATACAGGAGCAAAAGCCGGAACATTATCCATTCTTGTTGGTGGAGAAAAGGAAGATTACGAAGCCTGTATGCCACTCTTTGAGGCAATGGGAACAAACATTAATTATCAGGGTAAGGCTGGATGCGGACAGCACTGCAAGTTGGCGAACCAGATCATGATCGCCGGAACACTGTCCGGTGTGTGCGAGGCACTTACTTACGCAAAAGAACAGGGACTGGATCCGGAAGTATTCATGAAGTCCGTTGCGACAGGTGCAGCAGGAAGTAAGCAGCTTGATACATTCGGACCAAAGATCTTAAAAGATGATTATGCACCGGGATTCTTTATGAAACATTTCATCAAAGACATGAAGCTTGCACTGATCGAAGCGAACAGAAAAGGACTTTCCCTTGATGTACTCAGTATGGTTCTTGCCAATTACGAAGAACTTGAGCAGGAAGGATACGGAGATCTCGGAACACAGGCGTTGATGAAATTCTACGATGAAGAACATCGAAATACGGAAGAGTAAAAATCTGCGAACGATAACCGTAAAAATTCTGTTAAGAATCAACAAAACAGGTTGAAGTAACAGGGAAAAGAAAATATAATAGACATCAGAGAAAAAACTGTTGAAGAATATAAAAATCAACAACAGGAAGACGTGAAGGAGGACACAAAAATGCTTACAGATAATTTTGTGACAATGGAAATCGGAAAAGCAAAACACATTGCACTTGTAGCCCATGATGGAAAGAAGAAAGAACTGATTGAATGGTGCGATAGAAATAAAGAAGTATTACAGGGACATTTCCTCTGCGGAACAGGAACAACAGCCCGTCTGATCGCAGAGAAAACAGGACTTCCGGTAAAAGGATACTGCAGTGGTCCACTTGGCGGAGACCAGCAGATCGGTGCGAAGATCGTAGAAGGACAGATTGATTTCATGATCTTCCTGTGGGATCCGTTAGAGGCACAGCCACATGACCCGGACGTTAAGGCACTTCTTAGAATCGCAGTAGTATATGATATTCCGGTTGCGAACAACCTTGCAACAGCAGACTTCATGCTGAACAGCAAGTTCATGAATGAGCCTTATTCCAGACAGATTGAGAATTTCAATAAGACGATTCAGGACCGCGTTGCGGAGATGAAATAAAATAATTTAAGTATTAAAAAAATACCTGCAGATATCAATTTTGACATCTTGCAGGTATTTTTATGGATTTTTACAGAAGTCCTTTTTCACGCTTCTCAAGAAGAGCATGAATCTTATCTGTCGGGCTGATAACAGAGCTGATCGGCACATCATGGTTCAGGGAATCAATGATCAGTGCGATAAATTTACTCATATCAGCTTTTACGAAGTAAGGTTTCTCATAAAGTTCCGGTGGGAGATATGTAAGGTTTGTTGTAATAACTTTACTGATATATCCCTTATTGTAATACTCATCGAATTTATCAAATCCGTCTGTGAACAGTCCGAATGTTGTACATACGAAGACACGTCCGGCGTTACGCTCTTTCAGCTGTTTCGCAACATCAAGCATACTTTCTCCGGAAGAGATCATATCGTCAACGATAAGAACATCCTTTCCTGTCACATCATCACCGAGGAATTCATGGGCAACGATCGGGTTCTTTCCGTTTACAACTGTAGAGTAGTCACGGCGTTTGTAGAACATACCCATATCAACACCAAGTACGTTAGAGAAGTATACTGCACGGTGCATAGCTCCTTCATCCGGGCTGATGATCATCAGGTGTTCTTTGTCAGCTTTCAGATCTGGTACTTCACGGAACAGTGCTTTTAAGAACTGATACTGTGGGTTAAAGCTGTCAAATCCACTAAGTGGAATTGCATTCTGTACACGTGGGTCATGAGCATCAAATGTAATGATGTTGGAGACGCCCATTGCGTCCAGTTCTTCCAGTGCAAGAGCACAGTCCAAAGACTCTCTTCTTGTACGCTTGTGCTGTCTGCTTTCGTAAAGGAAAGGCATGATAACATTGATACGGCGAGCCTTACCTGTTGCAGCAGCGATAATTCTCTTCAGATCCTGATAATGGTCATCTGGAGACATATGATTAAGATGTCCGTTTACTGTGTAAGTCAGACTGTAGTTGCATACATCAGTCATGATAAAAAGGTCAGTACCACGGATTGTCTCTTTCAGGATACCCTTAGCTTCACCGGAACCGAATCTCGGACAACTACAGTCTACCTGGTAATTGTTGGCCTTATAGTTTCTGTAAAGTGGGGATTCTGTTACTTCGTTGATCGTGTTCTCACGGAAGGAAACAATATAATCATTTACCTTCTGTCCCAGAGGTTTGCAGCTCTCCATAGCAATCAGTTTCAGAGGTGCAATCGGGAGTGTGTTTTCTAACATTTCGATGTTCGTCATTTTCTTCTCCTCAGTGTGAATTAATTTTTAACCGTCTTAAGAAATCAGACAGTAACGCGAATTGATTAATTAGAATTAACAGATTAATCATTATACATTTAACGTTATACCATTTTTCAGGAGAAAATTCAAGGAGGGCAGGGCGGAGAGTGGACGATAAAATGTATTTTTTACAGAACAAGACAAGAAAAATCAGAAGAAAGAAATCGGAGTGCAGCAGGTAGAAGTGGATTCTAAGACGATCATAGAAGCTGTGGTATAAGAAAAGAAAAATAAAAGAAATAAAAAGAGCTTTAATATCTGAACGATACAGTGGTATTGCGGAAGATATTAAGGCTCTTTTTATGTATAAGGGAAGTTTTGGATAAAAATATTTCGTAGAGTATACAACTCTACGAATTCCTTTATAGTTAATTTACGGTTTAAAAAGACTTTAATCATTGATATCTTACTCTCACAATACGTTCAAGTCAAGGCAGAAATGTCGAAATTTGTGTATTTTTATCAATAATAAGGCGGATTTTTTAATTTTTTGCTACACAGCAATAATTAAATCTTGTGATTATTTACTTATTTACCGTCAAAAAAATGGTCAAAATGGAGGAGAAAAATATGCCACGAAGAGGAGAAAATATTTACAAAAGGAAGGACGGTCGCTGGGAAGCCAGATACATTTATTCATTCAAAGAAGATGGAAGTCCCAGATACCGTTCTATCTATGCAGCAGATTATTTAACTGTTAAAAAAAAGCAAAATGATGCAAAGAGAAAGATGGATCCACGTCTTTTTCAAAGTGTCCGTATGAAGAAGAACATTTCCTTTTATGGACTGCTCTGGCTGGAACGGCTGAAGCCTTCCAGTAAGGAATCTACTTATGTAAGATACCATTATCTTTTCAGCCACTATATCAGTCCTATGATTGGTGATCGCCTTGTCTATACGTTCAGTAATAAAGATTGTGAAGTATTTCTGAACAAGTTGTTGCTTTCAGGAAAAAGTGATGGTTCCGGATTGGCTCCGAAAACAGTTACCGATATCCGTTCTGTTGTCAAATTAATATTAAAAACTGCTGAAAAGGAAGGGGAACTGTCTCTTTGTAACCCGGAACTTTGTGCTGTTAAGCCCGTCAGGAAACCGCTTCGGATCCTCTCTTTAAAGGAACAGCAGGCCTTGCAGGACTATTTATTGGGGAATCTGACACATAAAAACATCGGGACGCTGATTGCACTATATACAGGAGTACGTCTTGGAGAACTTTGTGCAATGCAGTGGAAGGATATTCATTTTCAGGAACAATATTTGGAGATATCTAAGACTTTACACAGAGTTAAGGATCACACAGATGATTCGGAACATAATACAAAAATCATTATCACTCCACCAAAAACAGAAAGCTCCATCCGTAATATTCCGATTCCGGATTTCCTGTTTGAGATTTTGCAGCAATACGTCCAATCTCACAAGATAGATCCCGAAGCATATATTCTCACCGGAAAGAAGATGAGTTTTCGCGAGCCACGATCGATCGAATATTATTTCAAAAAAACTTTGAAAAAATGTCAGATCGAACCACTTCATTTTCATTGTCTGCGACATACTTTTGCAACCCGTTGCGTAGAACTTGGATTCGATATGAAGACATTAAGTGAGATTTTAGGACACTCCAATATTAACACAACTCTAAACCGGTATGTGCATCCTTCTATGGAGCAGAAACAGCAAAACATGGATAAGCTAAACGCTGTATTTACCGTCAAATAATTGGTCACATCTTTTAAAAATCCCATAAATTCAACTTAATTTCATTTTTTTCGTAGAGTTGTATACTCTACGAAAAAAATACAGGGGAGAATAATGGGAAGAAAGCCTCAAGATCTTACAGGAAGGCAGTTCGGCCTTCTTACAGCAATGTATCCAACTGAACAAAGAGATAAACGAGGATCTGTTTACTGGCATTGTGTCTGTGAATGTGGAAACACAATTGATGTGCCGGCAGCAGGATTGATTCATGCACACAATCGAAGCTGTGGGTGTTTAAAAGAGCAAAATCAGAAAGCAATTGCAGATCGCAGACATTTGGTAGATGGAACTTGTGTAGAAGTATTAGAGAAGAGAAAAAAACGCAGAGATAACGAGAGCGGTTTTCGAGGTGTGTTCCGATTGAAGAACAGCAATCGATACCGTGTCG
>OIOH01000150.1_pt1 | contig 12960 bp, 10 predicted proteins | sample 1585501 | NCBI WGS metagenome assembly OIOH01 (sample SAMN02674597, study PRJEB24791) | human gut metagenome, SKBSTL013 | isolation source: stool | host: Homo sapiens | place: USA
CGATTGCCGATCTGCTGAAGCAGTGAGGTGCTCGGGTCTTACTTTTTGTGTTTTCATATCTGGCACCATCTAAGTTATCACTGCAACGCGAAAGCCCGCTAACCTTTCGGCTAACGGGCTTCGTTGTGTTTATAGTTATCTAAAGGAATGAGAGTAAAGTGTTGACACTTTCCTGTGTCACAACTTTATGAGGGGGGAAGATAATTGATTTTCTCTTATCAACTATCTTGATATTAGTATATCCGGAAAATGTGTCAAAAGTATGAGTGCTTTCTTAAAGAATACGAAAAAATATAAACAGATTATGAAAAAATATAAACTAATAATTTATTTTTCTACGTTCTTCCATCCACTCGAGAAGATCTTCATATACCTGCTCCCGATCTGTCTCGTTAAGCAGTTCATGACGATCACCGGCATACAGTCTTAGACTGATGTCCTGGATTCCGGCCGCTTTGTATTTCTCATAAACCTTCCTTACGCCTTTTCCGAATCCTCCAACCGGATCTTCGGCACCGGCTGCGAAAAGGATTGGAAGCTGCTTCGGAATCATATAGATACTTTCTTTTTTCTCCATTATAAGCATCCCGGTAAACATGCTATAATACGCGTTCACTGTAAAGACAAAGGAGCACAGTGGATCTGAAATATATTTTTCCAGATGTTCTTCATCACTGGTTACCCAGTCCGCGCGTGTCTTTGGATTCTTGAATTTCCTATTATAGGCACCGACTGCCATTCTATCCACCAGTTTACTTTTATAATGCCAGCCACGGAACATCGCCAGTGTCCTACACAATCTTCTTCCAAACTGAAGTGTCGCTCTCTGCTGATCTGCTACAACTCCGATAAACATTGCTCCCGCCAGCCCATTTCCATACATCTGTACATACTGGCGCAAAAGACTTGAGCCCATGCTATGTCCTAACATAAAGTAAGGTACATCCGGATATTTCTTCATCGTCCGCTGACGAAGTGTATGCATATCTCCGATCACGCATGCATTTCCATATTTTTCGTTAAAAAATCCATACTCCGACTTGCTCTGCACAGATTTTCCATGTCCTAAATGATCGTTTCCAACGACATAATATCCATGACTACACATGAATTCTGCAAATTCATCGTATCTCTTAATATATTCCACCATTCCATGGCTTAACTGCAGGACAGCTTTCACTTCTCCTTCCGGTTTCCACTCAATCGTGTGGATCTCCGTATTGCCATCCTTTGAAGGGAAATAAAACTCATCTCTCATCGTTCATTCACTACCTGTCATCTAATTTGATATAATCACGATATGGTGCAAGCGGCTTATAAGCCGGACGTATGATCTTATCTACATTCTTCAACTCTTCCAGTCTGTGTGCACTCCATCCAACGATACGTGCTGCCGCAAAAATTGGAGTATATAATGCCGGTGGAAGATCAAGCATGCTATAAACAAGTCCACTGTAGAAATCTACGTTCGCATTAACACCTTTATACATCTTACGTCTCTCGCTAATGATCTCCGGTGCCATCTTCTCTACTTTCTCATACAGTACATATTCTGCCTCGTGGCCCTTTTCATATGCAAGCTGCTTTACAAACTTCTTGAAGATCTCCGCTCTTGGGTCGGATACAGAATAAATCGCATGTCCCATTCCATAGATCAGACCTCTCTTATCAAACGCTCTCTTCTCCAGCAGTGCCTCAAGGTAAGCTCTGATCTGATCATCATCCTGCCAGTCTGTCAGCTGCGTCTTCATATCTTCAAACATCTGTGTTACTTTTACGTTCGCACCACCATGCTTTGGCCCTTTCAAGGACGCCATAGCTGCTGCAATTGTAGAATAAGTATCTGTTCCTGAAGATGTAACAACATGCGTTGTAAATGTTGAGTTGTTACCACCGCCGTGATCCATATGAAGAACAAGAGCCATATCAAGGATCTTCGCCTCAAGTTCTGTATACTGACGATCTTCTCTGAGCATCATCAGAATATTCTCTGCCATAGACAGTTCTTTCTTCGGTGCATAAATATACAGGTCTTCACCCATTTTATAATTGTAAGCAAGATAGCTATAAACCATAAGCATTGGGAACTGGCTGATCAGGTTCAGACTCTGACGCAGTACATTCGGAATGCTTGTATCATCCGCTTTGTCATCGTAAGAATAAAGCTGAAGAATACTTCTTGTAATACTGTTCATCATATCACGGCTCGGAGCCTTCATGATCACGTCACGTACAAAATTCGGTGGAAGCATCCGGCGGTCAGCTATCATATCCTTAAAATTCTCAAGTTCCTTCTGATTCGGAAGCTCTCCAAAAAGAAGCAGATATGCAATCTCCTCAAATCCAAAATGTTTCGCCTCAAGGAATCCGCTTACAAGATCTTTAATATTGTAACCTCTGTAATAAAGATTACCTGCACACGGTACAGATACACCGTCTACAATCTTTGTTGCACACACATCGGATATATTTGTCAATCCGGCAAGTACACCTTTACCGTTCAGATCTCGAAGTCCTCTTTTTACCTCGTATTTGGTATAGAGTTCTTTGTCAATTGCATTGTTTGTTTCACATTTCAGAGCAAGTTCTTCAATCTCCGGAGTAATGTTAAAAAATATGCTGTTAATATCTTTGGCCATGGGCTCTTCCTCCTTCTCTTGTTTCTTCTAATGTCTTTTATCTTTTAATTATACTAGATATCCGTCTAGTAAACAATTAACTGAATATTAAATCTTTATGAATCAAAAAGTGAAGAAGAATAAAGTTGCTGTCCACTACATTTTTGTAAACAGCAACTTTGTAAATTCCTTTAATATTATTTTATCTGCAATCATAAAGAAAATCTGCCAGCTTTGCAAATTCTTCCAGCGTAAGGGCTTCCCCTCGAATAGATGCACCTCTTCCGAGTGCTTCAATCGCTGCCTCGATTTCTTCCTTCGTGTAGTCAAGTTCTGCCGAATTCTTCAGTCCATTTGCCAAAGTCTTTCTTCTCTGGTTAAAGGAGGCACGGATAATACGGAACATAAGCTTTTCATCCTTTACCTTCACCGGTGGTTCTTCATAACGTTCCAGACGGATTACCGCAGATCCAACCTTCGGACGAGGCATAAAGCAGTTCGGTGGTACATTTGCCACAATATATGGTTTCGCATAATATTGCACAGCCAGAGACAGTGCACCATAGTCCTTCGTTCCCGGTCCCACCTGCATACGGTCTGCAACTTCTTTCTGAACCATAACTGTAATACTCTTGATCGGAACATGATTCTCAAAAAGTCCCATAATGATCGGCGTTGTAATGTAATATGGCAGGTTGGCCACAACCTTGATCGGTTTTCCTCCATTTTCCTCTTCTGCAAGCTTTGCAATATCTACTTTCAGAACGTCATTGTTAATAACACGGGCATTGTCATAATCTGAAAGCGTATCTTCCAGAATCGGAATCAGTGCCTTGTCAATCTCAACTGCAACAACTTTTCTCGCTGCACATGCCAGATACTGTGTCATCGTTCCGATTCCCGGTCCGATTTCCAATACAAAATCATCTTTTGTAATCTCTGCTGCCGCAATAATTTTGTCCAGTACATGTGTATCGATCAGAAAGTTCTGACCGAACTTTTTCTGGAATACGAAATTATATTTCTGTAATACTTCTATCGTATTCTGTGGATTTCCAAGTGTTGGTTCTTTCATCTCATCTCTCCATTTCTTATAATTGATATAGATCCCTTGCATTCTTCTCTGTCTGTTCGATCACCTGCTCCGCAGAAATGCCTTTTAGCTCTGCAATCGCTTCTACAACATATGGCAGGTACAAGGACGAATTTCTCTTCCCTCTGAACGGTGTCGGTGCCAGATACGGGCAGTCTGTCTCAAGAACAATTGACTCCAGCGGAATCTCTTCTACAATCTCTTTTAATTTCTTTGAATTCTTGAATGTAACAACACCGCCGACTCCGATGTAATATCCCATCTTTACATATTCTCGCGCCATCTCAAGGCTGTAAGAATAACAGTGTATCACACCTTTGAGTCCTTTTCCATGTTCTTTCATAATTTCCATCGTATCAGCTGCCGCCTCACGGCTATGGATCATCACAGGTTTGTTCATCTCTCGTGCAAGATCCAGCTGTCTGATGAACCAGTGTTTCTGCAGATCATGCCCTTCTTTATCCCAATAATAATCAAGTCCGATCTCGCCAACCGCAACGATCTTTTCTTTCTTTAATAATTCTCTCATTCGAGCGAAATTCTCTTCATTCAGTGCACCGACTTCGTCCGGATGTACACCTACTGATCCATATATAAATGAATATTTCTCTGCGAGTTCTACTATCTTATCCCAGGACTCTACTGTCGCCGCTGCATCCACAATTGTTCCAACGCCGCCTGCTGCCATACTGCTTAGTAGCTCATCTCTGTCTGTGTCAAACTGCTCATCATCATAATGCGCATGTGTATCAAATATCATTTTATTTACCGCCTGTTTTCAATATTTCTAATCTTGTGCTTTATTTTACCACAAATAATTCTTTCCGTCTTCATATAATACATCCATCGCCCCAATGTCCAAGGTTCTCAAGTTCCGCACAACTAACTAAATCAGACATTTCATAAGCAGATTTTTTCATTCTTATACCTTAACGTGTTACATTTTATTTCGTTTTAATACTAGCATGTGAAAATTTAATTAGCAAGATAAAAACAGCGAGATACAGGTCATTTCCCATATCTCGCCGCTTTTCTTTCATTTTATCATATCCAATAATTGATTCATGATTTTCAATGATGACTAATGATTTCTATAGTAATTGATCAGACATCCGTCAAGAATGATCTCACGCTCTGCGTCTGTCAGATCTCCCAGCTTAAGGTTCAGTTCTTTGAGTTCATCACCTACAACATAAGCTTTGATCACATCCGCTTTCTCTTCTACTGCTTTTCTCACATTAGGAACAAAGATGTAATCTCCGTTCTTGAAGGAAAGTGCTTCATGATCTTCTTCTGTCAGGAATGGGAGCATTCCCCAGTTGATCAGGTTAGAACGGTAACGCTTTGTTGCATACTCTGTTGCGATGTTTGCCCATCCGCCAAGTACTTTCTGACAGGAAGCTGCCTGCTCACGAGCAGATCCGTCTCCTGGTTTTACTGCGAAGATTGTACTTCCGACACCAAGGTTACCCTTGCCAACTTCCGGATATGTCTCGTGAATCTTATCCATCACCGGTTTCAGTTCTGCAAGAGCATCTACCGGACATTCATCTGCTTCAATTGCTTTCTGAGCTTTCTGTACTTCTTTTGCACGTCCAACGTACGCAGGATCTTTTCTTGAAAGAGCGAACTCTGCAAGTCCCAGCGGGTTAGAACGGTAGGAAGATGTCTCTCCTGACGGAATCAGCTCATCTGTTGTTGTAACAGGATCATGGATCTCAGATACAACCTTCACAAGCAGGTTCTGTGGAAGTGCTGACATTGCCGGCCAGTCCTTAATGTTTGGTCCAAATTTAATCTCAACGCTTGGATCAGCAACGCCCTTGCTGTCAAATACACGGTTTGCATAAATATTCTTATCAAAGTGATATTTCTGTCCTTTGTACTCTACATCCATTGCTGTTGCCGGTGTTAAGAATCCCTTATTTGCTGCTGTTGCTGCGATAGAACGAGCATCCATCAGTGCTACAGAAGAGATCTGTCCGTTCTGCAGCTTACTTCCTTCACGGTTCGGGAAGTTTCTTGTTGTATGACGGATAGAGAATGCGTTATTTGCCGGAGTATCTCCTGCTCCAAAGCACGGTCCACAGAATGCTGTCTTCACAACAGTTCCTGCTTCCATAAGATCTGCAATTGCACCATTCTTAACAAGTTCCATATAAATCGGTGTACTTGCCGGGTAAACGCTGAATGTAAATTCATCTGCTCCGATGTTCTTTCCTTTGATGATATCTGCAGCTGCACAGATATTTTCAAATCCACCACCTGCACATCCTGCGATGATTCCCTGCTCTACATAGAACTTACCGTTTCTGATCTTATCCTGCAGAGAGTAATCAACTGCACCGTCAAGACTTACAAGTGCTTTCTGCTCTACATCATGAAGGATGTCTGCCAGATTTGCGTTCAGTTCATCAATTGTATAAACATTGCTTGGATGGAACGGCATTGCGATCATTGGCTTGATCTCGCTTAAGTTCACATAAACCATACCGTCATAATATGTAACCGCTCCAGGATTCAGTTCTTTGTAATCTTCACTTCTTCCGTGAATATCATAGAACTCCTGAATCTTCTCATCTGTTTTCCAGATAGAAGACAGACAAGTTGTCTCTGTTGTCATAACGTCGATTCCGATACGGAAATCTGCACTAAGCTTGCTGACTCCAGGTCCAACAAACTCCATAACCTTGTTATTCACATAGCCGTTCTTGAATGTAGCTCCGATGATTGCAAGAGCAACGTCCTGCGGTCCTACACCTTTCATCGGCTCTCCGTCTAAGTAGATTCCGATCACGCCCGGCATCTTAATATCATAAGTCTTGTTCAGAAGCTGTTTCACAAGCTCTGGTCCACCTTCACCCATAGCCATCGTTCCGAGTGCTCCGTAACGTGTATGGCTGTCAGATCCAAGGATCATCTTTCCTCCGCCTGCAAGCATCTCACGGGCAAACTGATGGATAACTGCCTGATGCGGTGGTACATACATACCGCCGTACTTCTTCGCACAAGTTAGTCCAAACATATGATCATCTTCGTTGATTGTTCCACCAACTGCACAAAGACTGTTATGACAGTTTGTAAGTACATACGGCATCGGGAACTTCTCAAGTCCTGACGCACGTGCTGTCTGGATAATTCCAACAAATGTAATATCATGGGATGTCAGCTTATCAAAACGGATCTGCAGACGCTCCATGTTCTCGGATGTATTGTGTGCCTTTAAAATACCATATGCCATTGTGTTCTGAGCGGCTTCTTCCTTCGTCAGCGGAACCTGCACATTTCCTGTGTCTTCTACTATCTCTGTTCCATTGAGAAGATATACGCCATTCTCGTACAATTTAATCATGTAAAGACCTCCTTCAATCTGATCTATAGTTTTGAAATAACTGCTACCATATTAACATATTTCAGTGTTTCGGTAAATCTAAATTTTCGCAATTCAGCATTGTAACTCAATAAAGTGCAATTTTTACTGATTTTTTAGATAGAAAGCGGAAATCTCATCTCAATAATAAACTCATTTTTCTCTGTCTTTGCGCTGATTTCTCCATTCATACGTTTCACAAGTTCCTTTGCAATAGATAGTCCCAATCCGGTAGATGTTTTGCTCCTTGCCACATCCGCTTTATAAAATCTGTCAAAGACATGTTCTATATCAATCTGCTCCGAATGTATCACCTGATTACTGATTCGCAATACCGCGCGTTCCTGCTTGCGTTCTAACACAATACTTATCTTCTTTTCTCCATGATCCAGACCATTTTTAATTACATTCTGAATAACACGGTGGAGTCCTTGTTTATTTCCGGCTATAGATAGCAGTTCTTCTGTAATCTGAATATCCGGCTGGATTCCCCTTCTTACCCAGTCATCATAATAGGAAAACACCGTTTCTTTCAGAATCCGGTTGATACAGCAAGGCGTCAGTTCCAGACTATAGGATTCATTTTTTAACTTTGTGAACATGAAAAGTTCTTCCAGCATTTCATTCAGACTGTGTATTCTTTCATGAATAATATTCAGATAACGTCTCTGGTCTTCGACATTTTCGCATTCTTCCATAAGCTGAAAATATCCATCCAGAGATGTCAGCGGTGTCCGGATATCATGGGAAAGGTTCGTATAAGTATCCGCGATCAAAGCTTCTTTCTCCTGATAACGCTGCTTCTCTTTTCTTTGTAATTCCAGAAGTTCATTCAATCTGTCTGAAAGCGTTCCGATTCCACCCAAATCAAACTCGCGTTGAATCAACATGTTACTGTCATGTTTCATCAAGAACGCCAATTGGCGGCAGATGTCCTTCACCTGCCGCTGATATTTCCACATAATAATAAATTGTAAAATGATAATTCCTGCTAATATTCCAATTACGATATACATCCGCTAAATATCCCTCTTTTGAAAAACAGCACTGCTTGCAGCTATCATTATGACAGCAAACACAATCGCCACGCCGAATGCTTCCAGACACTCATTTCCACTTGGATTCATAGGAAGCAGTGATAATTTCCCGGTTATCGTATACTTATAAATCTGGAAATTCTGGATTCCCATTTTCCGAACAGCACTGTTTATTAATCCGTATACGATACTCATTATATTCATTGTAAGACAAATCGCGATGACCATGCTAATCACATTATTTTTCAGAATAATTGCAATCGCCATGCAGATCAACACGAGTGCATAATGAAGTGCCAGCTCCGTCAGGAAATAAGACAGAACAGCTTTTGAACTTCCCCACGTCAATTCTTTGAATACTATATAGTTCGCAGCTCCCTGGAGCAAGAATGCTCCTGCCATTGTCAGCATCGTAAAGACCGCCAATGCAATGGATTTGGAAAAAATCAGTGCTCCTCTTTTTTGAACCTGACCGCCAATATTTTTAATATAACCGCTTCCGATATCCGCTGTTGAAAACATCACCGCAAAAATCACCAGAAACAACGCATAAAATTTCCCCTGAGAATTTGCAAAGAAAATGTCATACACCGTAACCTTTTCTCCCGGTTCTGTCGGCAGTGTCACCATCATTCCCACATTAATATTCTCTGCAGTCGGTTCCGCAAACTGCTCCTGCCGCACGGTATCTTCTTTACTTAATGAATCATAATCTGTTTTACACATAAATGTTGTAAACAGTACTGACACAGCCAGCACGATCCATACTACATACATACTTTTGGTGCGAAACATCCGGTACAAATCCATTTTTATCATATTAAGCATGGCTGGCACCTCCTGTCAGATTCAGAAAATACGTTTCCAGTTCTTCACTCGTTATAGCAAGCCCTTTTACCGGAATTCCTGCCTTTGCAAGCTCCATATTCAACGTTGCACTTTCATTCAGACGTTCAAAAATGTGAATATGTTCTTTGTCTGTTACCTGATAATTCGTAAATCCCATAGCATCCAGCACCGGAATTGCAAGCTTCGGATCAGCCAGTGTTAATTCCATCCGCTCACTGCATCTTCGCATTAATTCTTCTCTCGTAAGCTCCTGCAATAAACTTCCATTGTGAATGATTCCATAATCGGTAGCAATCTTCGATAATTCCTCCAGTATATGACTGGAAATGCAAATCGTCATATTCCTTTCTTTCTGAAGCCTCTGAATCGTATCACGAACCTCAGCAATCCCCTGTGGATCCAACCCATTGATCGGTTCATCAAGGACTAACAGATCCGGTTCTCCAACCAACGCAAGACCAATTCCCAGACGCTGTTTCATTCCAAGAGAAAAGTGTTTTGTCTTTTTCCGTCCCACATGCTCCAGACCTACTGTTTTCAATATCTCATCAATGTAACCTGCTTTCTTTATCCCAAACAGCTTGCATTTGATATTCAGATTTTCATATGCGGTCATATTTCCATATAATCCCGGTGCTTCAATCAGACATCCCACACGGGAGCGGACTTTCTGTAAATCCTTTCCCTTGTATCCGAAGATCTCAATCTCTCCACTCGTTGGCCTGGAAAGTCCACTGATCATCTTCAGGCAAGTCGTCTTCCCGGCTCCATTTCGTCCGATAAATCCATAGATAGCGCCCTTTTTAATATGCATGCTGACACTGTCCACAGCTTTATGATGTCCATACCGCTTCGTCAGTCCTCGTGTTTCCAATAACATCTCACTCAAATTTTTCATCTCCTTTTTCTTATCTGCATTTATCATAAAAGATGAATCCTAATCAAACGCAAATAAATAGTAAAAAAAGAGTAAAGATTACGCATGAAGACGATAACCGATTCCCCATACTGTCTCAATGTATTCCTCCGAAGTCACTTGTTTGATCTTCTTGCGGATATTGCTGATATGTACGTCCAATGTCTTCGTCTCACCAATATAAAGTTCGTCCCAGGCATATTCGAAAATATCCTCTTTACTGAAAACCTGTTTTGGATTCCTGAGCAGTAATTCTAAAATCGCAAACTCCTGTTTTGTGATCTTCGGAAGTATCTTTCCAGCAATTTCAACCTGAAATGTATCTCTGTTTAATAGCATATCTTTAAATGAAAGCGCATGCTGTTCCTCTGCTTCCTTTTCTTCTTTATGACGGAGTTGTACCTGAACTCTTGCCAGCACTTCCCTGATTTCAAATGGTTTCGTTATATAATCATCCGCTCCGCTCGTTAAAACCTCTACCTTTTCATCCAGGCTGTCTTTTGCAGTCAACACAATAACCGGAAGATTTCCCTTTTTCCGTATTTCCTCCAGAACTGCCTCACCTGGAATTCCGGGCAGCATCAGATCCAGCAGAACAAGTGCGTAATCATGATCCTGCATATTTAAAAGCAGCTTTGCTTCGGTCCCGGAAAATGCCTGCTCACAAGAATAGCCTTCTTTGGATAATGCCTCCTGAAGCAAGTTATTAATATTTGTATCGTCTTCTACAATCAGTATTTTCTGCATGATATTGCTCCTTTATCTTCCTCAATACTCGGCCATGATTTTCTGAGTGCTGCATAAGAAATCAAGAAGTTTGCAAGCCATCCGGCCGGTACTGCAAGCCAGACAAATGCAATTCCGAACCGCGGTGCACAAATCAAAGCGACAGACAAACGGATCGCAAGATTTACCATATTCGCAATGAGAAACGGACGCATGATTCCAAGTCCGCGAAGAACACCATCGGTTGCCATCTTAATACCCATGAAGATGAAAAAATACCCCAGCCATCTCATATAATCACCGGATACCTGATACGCTAAAGCTGTTCCATCTTTTCCAAGGAATAAGGAAGAAATCTGATTGTGCAGTGATTCAATGACCAGAAAAGCAAGGAGTGCGAAACATATATCTAACACCAGTGCCGCATGATAGCCTTTTTTGAGCCGTTCGATTTTCTTTGCACCAAGATTCTGGGATATATACGGCGAAATCGCATTGCCGATGGATACAAAAATCAGTGAAAAAACATTTTCCACTCGCATCGTTGCCGAATAACCTGCGAGCGCCTGTGTGCCAAATGGATTTACAACTGCCTGTACGATCATCATACCGATCGACACTGTAGACTGCTGGAGAACTGACGGTACGGCAATTTGAAGCATCGAATATAACTCCTGTCCGTCAAACCATTCAAACTGACATTTATATCGCCTCATTCTATAAAGAAAAATCAGAAATGAAAAGACCGCGGAAATCCCCTGTGCAATAAGTGTTGCCAGAGCCGCACCAAATACGCCGAGACCAAGTCCGGCTACCATCCAAAGATCCATAAAAATATTTAATACGGATGAAAAAATCAGAAGAACCAATGGAATTCTGGATTCACCGATGGAAGTAAACATCGTTGAAAGGATGTTGTACATAAACAGAAATGGGAATCCCACAAAATAAACCCGCAGATACAGTACTGCTTCATCCAGTATATCCGCAGGTGTTTGTAATAAACTCATCATTGAATGTGAAAAGCAAAAACCAAAGATTCCAAGTAGTATGCTCAGGACTAAAAAGCTGATCAGCGATGTCGACACAATTGTTTTCATTTTACCATAATCTCTGGCTCCAAAATAACGGCTTACGAGTACACCTGCGCCTACACCGGCGCCCAGAGCTACACAAATGAAAACATTCGTAAGTGCAGCACAGGCGCCGACAGCCGCAAGTGCCGAAGAACCAACAAACTGACCGACAATGATCGAATCAGCCATATTATATATCTGCTGAAAAAAACTGCCTAAGATCATAGGCATTGCAAAAACAGTTAACGCTTTCAGGGGCGCATCTGTAATTAGATATTCATCTTTTGACATGATTGTACTTCTCCTAAAATTCCAGGTTATAAGTTCATACAAAATACATTAGTACTTATCTTTGGAATTGTCAAACATTTCCCTGTAGCCTCAATCAAAATCTCTGGTAATATTTGTAAGCCATTTCTTTCTGAAATAGTGAATAAATACCACGGGCATTTTCTCGAACTCATCTAAAGTCATTACAAAGTAAACCCAGACAGGCGGTAATTTAAAAACATATGCTGCAAGGAAAGTTGCCGGAACTGCAACAAGCCACATAAATATGGAATCTACGATCATTCCAAATCTGGAATCTCCGCCACCTCTGAAACAACCGCATATAAGGCAGGTATTAATCCCTTCTCCCACAAGACGCCAGGTTGTCATAATTATAAAAATGCTAAGATAAGAAAGGGCAGTCTCGGTCAATTTATCCCGATAGAAGTCCAGTATCAGAGGACGAATCGCCAGAATAATAACGCATCCGATCAGGCTTACAGCAAGTGTTATCCTAAGCATCCGTTTCCCGTATTCTCCGGCTGTATCAATTTGATCTTTCCCTAACTCCTGGCTGATAATGATAGTCGTAGCATTTGCAAAACCGCGGCAGGCAATAGCACCAATATTTACCACCATAACAGCAACCGCATTTGCGGCAACCATGTCATCTCCGATATGCCCAAGAATTGCTGCAAATGCTGAAGTGGCAAAACTCCAGACAACATCATTTACCACGGCTGGAGTGGCAATTTTCATAAAGTCATGAAACAAAATGCCTGATTTTGCAAAGAAGTATTTTATCCGGAATCTGACATCTGAACTGTTTAATGAATAGATGAGACAGATCAATACCTCTGCGATCCTGGCAATAACAGTACCAAGGGCAACACCGGTAACACCAAGCTTTGGAAGTCCAAACAGACCAAAGATAAAGGTGGCATTACAAAGTACATTGACACAAAGAGAAACAATGTACGTAATAGAAGGCAGCATTATTTTTCC
>OIOH01000158.1_pt1 | contig 12688 bp, 8 predicted proteins | sample 1585501 | NCBI WGS metagenome assembly OIOH01 (sample SAMN02674597, study PRJEB24791) | human gut metagenome, SKBSTL013 | isolation source: stool | host: Homo sapiens | place: USA
AACTGCGCACCGAGTCCGGGTCGTCCATCTCGGCGGCGGCGTTGATGGTCTGATAGTTATCGGCGGTGCCGATCCACGGCGTACCGGTGGTGAAGCCTGCGTTCGCGCTGGCATCCCACTGCATCGGAGTGCGGCCGTTGTCGCGGCTGCGCTGGGCGATGATGTCGAGCGTTTCGGCCTCGGACTTGCCCTCGCCGCGCAGGATGTTGTAGTAATTCAGGCTTTCTACATCCCGGTACTGATCAATGGAGGTAAAGTGCGCATTGGTCATTCCCAATTCTTCGCCCTGATAGATATACGGCGTACCGCGCATAAAGTGGATCGCGGTGGCCAGCATCTTGGCACTTTCCTTCCAGTAGGCCGTATCGCTGCCAAAGCGACTCACGGCACGGGGCTGGTCGTGATTACACCAGAACAGCGCATTCCAGCCGCCGTGGGCCTGCATCCCCTCCTGCCAGGTCTGGAACAGTTTTTTCAGGGCAAGATGGTCGGCAGGCATCAGTGCCCATTTGTCGCCGTTCTTGTAGTCCACCTTCAGATGATGGAAGTTGAAGCACATAGACAGTTCATGGTTGCCCGCAGCAGTGTATCCGATGCAGTTTTCCAACGAGGTGGAGGACATTTCGCCCACCGTCACCATGCCGTCGATGCCGCCTGCCGCCACCAATTCTTTCAGGTATTTGTGGACATTGCGGCCATCGGTGTAGAAGCGACGGCCATCGCCCGCAAAGTCGTCCTCATACACTTCCGGTTTGGAAATCAGATTGACCACATCAAAGCGGAATCCCTTGATTCCCTTCGCCTTCCAGAAACGGAGGATGTCGGCCATTTCTTCCCGCACCGCCGGGTTCTCCCAGTTCAGGTCTGCCTGTGTCACATCGAACAGGTGCAGATACCACTTGCCCAGCTGCGGCACATACTGCCATGCCGGGCCACCGAACTTGGACACCCAGTTTGTGGGCAGATTGTCCGGGGTTCCGTTCTTAAAGATGTAGTAATCCTGATACTTTTTCTCACCGGCCAGTGCCCGCTGGAACCATGCATGCTCGGTGGAGGTGTGGTTGAACACCATATCCAACATCAAGCCAATGCCGCGCTTGTCCGCCTCGCGGATGAGTTCTTCCAAATCTTCCATCGTGCCGTAGCGCGGGTCGATAGCGCGGTAATCCGCCACGTCATAGCCGTTGTCGCGCTGGGGCGAGGGGAAGAACGGCGTCAGCCAGAGATAGTCAACGCCCAGGTCGGCGAGGTAGTCCAGTTTCGCGGTGACGCCCTTCAAATCGCCGAAGCCGTCACCGTTCGAGTCCATGAAGGATTTCGGGTAAATTTGGTAGACAACTTTATCTTTAAAATCATTCATGGTACACACCTCACAAAATCAGGCAACGCCTTTTTTCTTGCCGACGATGACGGTCAGCACAAAGGGGACGACGATGGCAATGGCCATGCACAGCGCAAAGCTGAGCATATAGGCGGGCTGGATGGACAGGATGCCAGGGATGCCGCCGACACCGATGGCGTTGGCCGTGGTGGAAGTTGCCACACAGACGACCGCTGCGACGGCAGATCCAATCATGCCGCAGATAAACGGGAAGTGGAATTTCAGGTTGACGCCGAACATAGCGGGCTCGGTAACGCCGAGGTAGCAGGAGATGCAGGCGGGTACGTTGACCTCCTGAGCGTCCGCGTTCTTGCGCTGCAGATAGATCATGCCCAGCACGGCGGAGCCCTGTGCAATGTTGGAAAGGGCGATCATGGGCCACAGCATCGTACCGCCGAAGTCGGCGATCAGCTGCATATCGATGGCGTTGGACATGTGATGCAGGCCGGTGATGACCAGCGGGGCATAAACAAAACCGAAGATTGCGCCAAAGACCACGCGGAAGGAGCCGGAAATGCCGGCGTAGACGATGTCAGAAATGAAGGTGCCGATCTTCCAGCCGATGGGGCCAAGGACAGTGTGGGCGATGATGACGGACAGCACCAGCGAGCAGAAGGGCACCACGATCATCGAAATGACCGCCGGGCAGATCTTGCGGAAGAATTTTTCCAGATAGACCAGCGTGAATGCGGCCAGCATGGCGGGAATGACCTGCGCCTGATAGCCAATCATGTTGATGGTGAAGAAGCCAAAATCCCATTTCGGGATGTCCGCCGCTGCCGTGGACGCGACGGCGTAAGCGTTGAGCAGCTGGCCGGAGACGAGCGTCAGGCCGAGGACGATGCCCAGGCTTTGGGTCGTGCCCATTTTCTTTGTGACAGACCAGCAGATGCAGACCGGCAGCATATGGAAGATGGCTTCGCCAATCAGCCACAGGAAGCTGTCAACGCCGGACCAGAACTGGCTGATGTCGCACAGCGTCTGGGTGCCGTTATTAAAAAAGTAGATGCTGTCAATGCAGTTGCGGAAGCCGAGAATCAAACCGCCGGTGATGATGGCGGGAATCAACGGGGCAAAAACCTCCGCAAGCACGCTCATGACCTTCTGCAATGCGTTCTGGTTCTGCTTGGCTGCGCTCTTGACAGCTTCCTTCGAGACACCGTCAATGCCGGATACCGCAATAAAGTCGTTGTAGAAATCGCTGACCGTATTGCCGATGATGACCTGGAACTGGCCCGCCTGGGTGAAAGTGCCCTTGGCGGATTTCAGTGCCTCGATCTTGGCAACGTCCGCCTTGGCGGGATCGTTCAGCACAAAACGCATCCGGGATACACAGTGCGAAACTGCCGCGATGTTCTCTTTGCCGCCAACGTACTCAAGCAGCAACTTTGCGTCTTCTTGGTATTTTCCCATGACTCTTTTCTCCTTTATCTTTTTGATGGTTCGCCCAACTTGTTCATACAAGTTGGGCTTGTGGTTTCAGTATAGTTTACTTGTTCAGACAAGTCAAGCGGATTTACAAAAAATCATGTTATGTTTGAAAATTTTCAGCATCTCAGACAAGAGAATACCTTGAAATTCAGGCGCAATCACGGTATACTGAAACAAACGTTTGAACAAGTTGAGGTAAGCAGCCATGCCAAAAGCAAAATATGAAGGAATTTACCGCAGTATCAAAAAACGGATCGAAGCGCAGGACTATCCTTACCAGTCCCTGCTTCCCAGTGAAAATACGCTGATTGCAGAATACGACTGCTCCCGCAACACGGTGCGCCGTGCCATTGCCGAGCTGACCGCAGACGGCTATGTGCAGGCCATGCAAGGACGTGGTGTCCGGGTCATCTACCAGCCGGTGGGAAAGACGACCTTTACCATCGGTGGAATAGAGACCTTTCAGGAGACCGCTAACCGCAATCATCTGCAAGCCGTTACCCGCGTCATTCGGCTTGAGACCATCATCGCAACGGAACAGTTTGCCGCGGAAAGCGGATTTTCTGAGGGCGATGAATTGTGGGCGGTACAGCGTGTGCGTTATCTGGACGGAAAAGCACTGATTCTGGACATCAACTATTTTTTGAAGGAATTTGTGCCCGGACTGACGGAGGAAATCGCATCCCATTCCATCTATGATTTTATTGAAAATGTGCTCGGAATGCCAATCATCACCAGCAAACGGCGCATCACGGTGGAGCATGCCACCGTCCGGGACGAAAAACTGCTGGATATGGACGGCTATGATTGCGGGGCAGTGGTGGTAAACCAGACCTTCAACTCGGCCGGGATGCTGTTCGAGTACACCCAGTCCCGGCATCAGCCGGACTATTTCTGCTTTCAGGACATTGCCACACGGAAAAAGTGAGCGGCAGACACCCGGCGCAGGGGTATCCACCTGGGATTTAGCGCTGGGCCGGGGCTCCGGCAAAATGGGTTTTAGGGTGTCCCTGAATCAGAATCTGTTTTATCCGCAGTCATCATATATCTTCTTTTGGGCCGAGATCCTTCTAGGGATCAGTTTCAAAATGAACTGCAAGCCGCTATAGATCATCTTGAAAAAATCAAAGGTCTTTTATAATCACTTCAACAAGAAACGCTCCTGCCGGTTTTACACCGACAAGAGCGTTTCTTGTGTTATTCAAAAATATCGGCAAGGGTAAGCAGCTGTACTTCTCCGCGTTCCTGTGCCTGAAGCAGGCCGTCCGTAAATCCGCCTTTCGAGAAAATGTAGTAGTGGTAGTTTGTTCCTTTCCCAAAGACTGCTGCATATTCCCGAATCAGTTCCAGTTCGTCCAAACCGATTTTTTCATTGCGATATTTGCAGGAGCCGATGATATAGTCATTGCCCTCAACCGGTGTTCCGACAATGTCGATCTGGATCTGCTTCTTTTTTTGAGGGTCGGTTCCCCACCACTGCCCAATCTCACTCAACTCGATAGGAAGATCATTCGCATAATAGAGCAAGTAGTCTTGGCACATCTTCTCAAAAATCAGACCCATATAGTCTGGAAAATACTGCTTCACCGCATGGGGGTAGGTCTTTGCGATCCGCCCCGAATCAATGGCACTTGCATTGACCGGCACAAAACGGTACCAAAAACGAAAAAAATTGTCTGCTAGAAGATAGATCGTTTTTTTGCCCGGTTTCTCAGTGATCGGCGTTTCCTTTTTGACGATTCCAAGGTCTATCAACGTTTTGAGGTACTTCGCCACCACAGAGTTTTCTTCACCAACTTTCGTGGTGATATCATTCAGGCGAGAAGCCCCCTCTGCAATTGCCTTGATGATTGCATTATAAATTGCCGGCTCACGCAGCTCCTGCTTTAACAGGTTGGCCGGTTCCTCATAGAGGTAGCTGGAACGGTCAAACAAGTTTTCCATCAGTGCTTCATCTACGCTGTCCCGAACATCCAATTTGTTGATATAATGCGGAACGCCGCCTGTGATGCCATAAATCAGGGCGTTATCTTCCTCGGACAGATTCGGATGGAACACCGCTGTTTCCTTGTAATCCAGCGGCATGATCTTGAATTGCGCTGTTCTGCGCCCATACAGAGGGCTTTCTTTGCCCAAAACCTGACTTTCCATAAAACTCATGGACGAGCCACACAGGATCAGGTACATTTGGGACTCTGTCCATTTATGGTCGATGATGTGCTGAAGCATTGCGGAAATAGCGGGTTTAGCCTTTGCAAGATAAGGATACTCATCAATTACAAATACGATCCGCTGCTCCTTGGAGAGAGCTGTCAGTTCGTCCAATGCTGCATCGTAGGTTGTAAATTCCGGAGATGATTCTGCATTGGGTCGTTCAAAACTCATGATTGCCTTGGACAAGGCTTCCAGATTTTCTTTTCCGGTCGTATTCAAGGCAGAGAAGAAAATGGTCGGTTTATCCTTGCAGAATTCATTGATCAGCGCAGTTTTTCCAACACGGCGTCTGCCGTAAATGACAACGCATTCAAACTTTCCATTCTCATATCGTTTGTTTAACTTCCGAAGTTCCTCATCGCGGCAGTAAAATCGGCTCATTTTGTTCCCTCCCCAAAGTGTATTTATCGAATTTATATACTCGTAAGTTAGTTTCTTACGAGTATAATACTTCATTTCTTACATAAAGTCAAGAAATATATTTTTGACGGCTCATCGAGAAACAGGAACGATACTTCCTATTTTCCTCAAAAATTGTGAACTCTGAGTTCCTGTTCATTTCGTTCCGCATCGGTTACAATACAGCCATAGCTTCGGAAAGCGTTCAAAGCAGCCCTCAAGCTATCCCGCCCCTTGAAAATTGAACACGCATTCTTCAGTCACGTTCCTGTGATGATGAGCCACGTCCGTAACAAATGCGATGATCTCCCACTGAGGGAATGAGCGGTAGGTTGACGGTAAATGGATGACAGCTTCTCCATAGCTAAGAGCCATCACAGAATAATGATACTTCTGCCTTCGGGCAGCTCGGTGAGAACCACGGAGAGGTGAGAACCCTATGGATTCGGTACGCTGCCGGACGGCTGAAAGATTTCCCACACGAAAACTGAGTTTTCGTTTTCCGGGGATGTCGGGGACAAATACGGAAAGGTATAGAACTATAAATCACAGCATTTTTGCTGTTTGAGATAGTAGGGTGGGCTGTGCGAGCAGCCCACTGTTACATATACGGATAGAAAGGAGAAATCCAAATTGGCAACACGAGGCAAAAAAGAGAAAAAGTATCCGCCTATGCCCGCAAACTGGATGTACAAGCGCGGGGATGTCTACATGATGGATCTGAATCCTTACAGCGGTTCCGAACAAGGCGGCATCCGACCTGCCATTGTTGTCCAGAACGATGACGGTAATTTTTATTCCAATGTTCTTCTGGTCGTTCCGCTGACAACACAGATCAAAAAGCGAAATATGCCGACGCATTTTATTCTGCACAATCGCTTTTTGAGTGCGCCATCTATGGCGATTTGCGAAAGTCCGCGCCCCGCAGATAAATCCAGAGTGTTAAGCTACCTTGGGCACCTGTCCAAATATGAAATGCGGCAAGTGTCAGTGTGTCTGCAATACAGCTTTGGCTTCATTGGGTATAAGTCATTCCGAAAATACCTTACGGCTCCTCCGCAGGAGGATGTTCTCGCCGCTGCAAAAGAGCTGCTCTCCCAGCAGTTTCAGAATCTTCGTGTGCTGAACAGTCAGCCCCCTGCTCTCACCAAGCACACAAAAGGCGATTTACATAGCATTGAGCAGATATCGGAAAGGATGCTCTCCACCCCGACAGAATCTTCTGTTGAGTTCATGGTCGCAGAACTGGATGATGCACTTCAATCGCTTATGTTCCGCTGGAATATCTGTTATGAACGGTATTCCAGTTTTCACTTATCCGATAACGAAAAGAAGAAAATCGGTTTGATTATCCAATCAGGAATTGATTTTCTGCAAAAGAAGAAGGAGGTTCCTTTATGATGAACGCAGTTGTAAAACCTTACCATGAGATGTGCCTGAACAGCAGCGAACTGATCGTGCCGCGCGACACTTATCAGCGTGCTCTTCACCCCGCTCGTGTTGCCCGCATCGCAAAAGAATTTGACGAGCGGGTTGCCAATGAGCCGAAGATCAGCTTCCGGGATGGTCACTACTATGTGATGGACGGACAGAACACCATCGCTGCACGGAAATTTCTGAACGGCGGCGAAGATTTGCAGATTCGCTGCAAGGTTTATTTTGGTATGACAGAACGAGAAGAAGCCCTCCTGTTTGCACAGCAGACAGGCATTTCGGAACGGCTGAGTGCAGGACAGAAGCTCCGTGCCCTGATTTTTGCAGGGGAGCCTGCTGCCGTTGCATTCCAGCAGGCCACCGAATTGGCTGGCGTTCATCTTTCTTTTGAAGAAGGCCGGGGCAAGCAGCGGATCAGCTGCATCGCAACCGCCTATCACGAATTCATCCGGCTTGGTCCTGAACTGTATATCGAATCCCTTGATGTTTTGCTGAATGCGTGGGACGGAGAACCTGATTCCATGAGTTCTGCAAATCTGCTCGGCATCTGCCGCTTTGTAGAACTGTACCACTCCGAATACAGTAAAAGCCGTCTGATTGCCAAACTGCGGCAGGTCGATGCATTCACGATTTTTCGCCTTGCACGAACCGCAGGCGTAAGCCTTCCCGGCAAGACGAAGTACCTTCAGCAGGTCTATACTATTTATAATGGTGGCAGCCGCCGGGCTGCATTGCCGCTCAAGTTTTAACTTTAAGTATATTTAACGAGGTATTATCCAATGATTATCCATGAAGAACCTTCGCCCAACTCGGTTTCCTCCCCTGTTTCCACAGCAAAGGACAGCCGCTGCTATACCGTAGAAGACCTGATGGAAATGCTGCTCCTGAGCCGTCCCACTGTCTACCGTCTACTGAAGCAGAACGAATTCCGCTGGTTCAAGGTAAGCGGCGCTTACCGTATTTCCAAAGCCAGCTTTGAAGCATGGCTCAATGATGGCACTGTTGAACGCAATCCTGCTGTTTGACATCCTCAACATTTCACGCGAAATCTGCTATTCTTTAGCCGGGATGAGAAATCCCGGCTAAACTTTTACATAGATAGAGAGGTGTCTTTCATGGATGATATGCGGAATACTTCGGCTCCCTTATACGGAAAAGCTGAACCTGCCACTACCAAAACCACCATGTCGGTTCGTGAGATGCGGCAGCTTCTCGGCCTTGGCAAAACAGACAGCTATTGGCTGCTTCATAAGAATCTCTTTGAAGTCATTCTGATAAACGACAAAAGGCGTATCGTTATTTCCAGCTTTGAGAAATGGTATGCCAATCAGGTCAAATATCATAAGGTCAATGGTTCGCCACCGGGCGAGGAACTTTGCAAACGGTCCTATTCCGTTCCTGACGCCGCCGAGATATTGAAGGTGAAACCCGAAACGATCTATACACTCATCCGACAGGGCAAGTTGAAAACAGAAACGGCAGACTTCTGTATGAGAATTCCCAAAGAGGACTTTGAGCGGTGGTACCGATCACAAAGTCGCTACCGCACAGCAGCCGACCGTGAGCGTGACCGGGAGATTGAAGCGCAAACCATCTCCATCCCGGAAATGGCAAAACTACTCGGTATCCCACGCAAGAATGTTTATGGGATTCTTGATTGCAAAAAATACCGAGATTGTTTCGTCATTGAGCGCGTGGCCGACAGGCCGCGCATTACCAAAAAAAGTTTTAAGGCATGGCTTAAAAGCCAATCTACATACCAACTTCAAAAGCCGAAAAAAGAAACGCATGAGGAGCCGCCGCTAAAACTGCAATGTCCCAAGAATGGGAAATACTACAGTTTTCAGGAAATTCAGGCTTTTTACGGAATCAGCCGCCCAACACTTGACTCGTGGGTTCTCAAAGAAGGAATTCCAACGATGAAGTTGGGAAGGGTAAAACGCATCCAAAAAGATGCTTTCGATGAAGTTCTGAAGTCCAAACGTAAAGTAGAGGAGGATGTATAATGGCTAGCATTGTCAAACGCAATAACCGATACTGCGTTGTCTATACCTACAAACACACTAATGGAACGCTAAAGCAGAAATGGGAAACCTTTACCGACCTTGCAGATGCCAAAAACCGTAAGAAAGAGGTCGAATACAAAGAATCCGTCGGTACCTTTGTGGCACCCCAGTGCCGAACTCTAAAAGACCTGCTTAAAGAATACGTCACCCTGTACGGAAGAACCAAATGGGCACTTTCAACCTATCAATCAAACACTGCACTGATTTCAAACTACATAGAACCGCTTATCGGCTCAATGAAGCTGCAAGATCTCACCACCCGCGTAATTGAGGGATATTATCAGCGGCTGCTTAAATACGAAGCCGTTGACCCTATGTGTGGAAAGCGTCAGCATCAATACGTTTCTCCCGGCACGGTTCGTTCGGTTCACAAAATTTTGAGAAGTGCCTTTGAGCAGGCTGTAAAGTGGGAACTTATGGAAAAGAATCCCTGTATTTATGCCACCTTGCCCAAATACACTGCAAAGAAGCGTGATATCTGGACTGCCGAGACCCTGTTCCATGCCTTAGAAGTCTGTGATGATCCACGGCTCCGGCTTTGCATCAACCTCTCCTTCTCTTGTTCCCTGCGCTTAGGGGAATTGCTCGGTCTGACATGGGATTGTGTGGATATCTCCCCCGAAAGCATTGAAGCCGGGCGAGCCTCCATTTACATAAATAAGGAATTGCAGCGTGTAGATATTGCTTCGCTGAACGCCTTGGAAAATAAAAATGTCATCACTCGTTTTCCCTCGCTGAGTTCCCGCTGCACCACGGTCCAGGTTCTGAAAAGCCCTAAAACAGACAGCAGTATCCGAACCATTTTTCTCCCCAAAACAGTTGCTGAAATGCTTGTCCACTATAAAGCCGAGCAGGACATGACAAAGGACGCACTGGGTGCAGAGTATGCAGACTATAATCTCGTGGTTGCCGGCCCGCTGGGAATGCCGACCGAACAATCCACCATTAACGGTGCATTGAAGCAGCTGATTGAGGAAAACGATCTCCCCAAAGTGGTTTTCCACAGCTTCCGACACTCCAGCATTACATACAAGCTCAAGCTGAACGGCGGCGATATCAAAGCCGTGCAGGGCGATTCCGGTCATGCACAGGCTTCGATGGTCACCGAGCAGTACGCACACATTCTGGATGATGATCGGCGTTTGAACGCACAACGATTCGACGATTTCTTCTATCAGCATCATGGTGCAGAGCCTGAAGCCCTCCCTCGCGCAGAGCAATCCACTCCCAAAGCCAGCCCAGTCGATGCAGATGCGGCAGCAGCTCTTGTCAAACTGCTGGCTGACCCCTCTATGGCTACACTCATTAAAAATCTTGCAAAGAACCTATAAACCTCTATACATAAACAGCGGCAGTTTTCCGTATATGGAAAACTGCCGCTATCTGTTTTAGGATGATCCCGTTTCTTTGTGTTTTTTCGCCTTAGCTTCCTCTATATCCATCTTCAGCTGATGGGCAAGCTGTTTTACATAGCCGAGTGAAACTTCATAGTCTTCTGCGATTTTTTCTGCCGGCATCCCATCAAGGATACGGGAGATCACAATGTTCTGAGTGGCTTGTTTTCTCGACTCTGCAATCATTTCCTCAATAGAGGGGCAATGTTTATTATGCATCCAATTCAAGTAATCCAAGCGTTCAGCTTCTATCCGCGATAGAAGCCTGACTGCATAGAAATTGTCATCTACCTCGAAGCGAACTTCCTCTCCGGGTTTGACTTCAAGTTTTTCCAGAACCGCATCTGGGAGTTTTACAGTTCCATCTTCACCGACTACAATATTAAATTTCTTTTCCATCGCACACTCCTAAAATCACGCAAAGTTCCTTGCATCCAGTGCCTTTACTCCCGTAAGAATACCATAAGCCCCTTCCTTTTACAAGACAATGCGCATTTCCATTCGCACTGTTACATAGACCAGAGTTTTCTCGCAGAAAGCTCTGGTCTTTTTCTATTGAAAACATTTGTCCATCACACCAGCTACGGCTGTATGGTCTGGTTCACGAATGCTAAACAAGCAAATATCCGTAGGGAAACGTACACTTCCCAGCTAATGAAAGGTGGGCATTTTACAATGAACCTTCCACTTTTCATTAGCTCTGCTAATTTTCTGCTAATGAAAAGTCTTTTACTCGTTTTATTTCGGGGTTTGTGTTCTTTACTCAGATTGACAGCGCAACAAAAAATCAATTGATAAAACGTTACTTGTTTTACCTACTTTTGCCTAGGATTTATGGCTTAAGCCCCTACTCCTAAGGGGAAGGCCGCAGGTTCGACTCCTGTCCGGGACATGATATAAAACAGCGGCAGATTTCCGTTTTCGGAAAACTGCCGCTGTTTGTTTTAAGAAGATGCCGCTATCTTGCCGACCAGTTCTTCCATCTCATCCATCGAAAGATGCACATATCGTACATTCTTATCCTTACATCGAGATCCAGCCCAGAGCATTGGCCACAGAGCTCACCAGAATGATGGCCGCGAACACGGGGCACAGATAGCGGATCATAAAGTTGAAGATCTTTTTCCGACGGAACGGTTTCCCGTCGACGGTGACCTCCGCTTCGATCTTTTCCACCCCGATGACCCGCGACACCAGCAGGCAGGTGGCAATGGCCGCAATGGGCATCATGACCGAGTTTGTCAGGAAATCGAAGAAATCCAGGAACTGCATCCCGAACACCGTCACACCGGCCAGAGGACCATAGCCCAGGGCCGACAGACTGCCCAGTGCCACCATAATGACGCCAATGCAGCCGGTCGCTTTCTGGCGGCTCCAGCCCAATTCATCCTCAAAGGTGGAAACGGCGCTCTCGGTCAGAGCAATGGAGCTTGTGACCGCAGCAAAAAGGACCAGAAGGAAGAACAGCACGCCGACAACGTGGCCGAATCCCATGCTCTCGAACACCTTGGGAATGGTGATGAACATCAGCGAGGGACCTGCCTGCAGGGTATCCGGGTCACCACCGGAGAAGGAGAACACTGCCGGAATGATCATCAGACCTGCCATGATGGCAATGGCCGTATCAAAGACCTCGACGTTCTCGGTGGATTCCTCAATGGAAACATCCTCTTTCATGTAGGAACCAAAGGTCACGAGAATGCCCATGGCAATGGACAGCGAGTAGAACATCTGCCCCATGGCGGTGACGACGGTCATCCACGAAAAGTTTGCCGCATTGGGCACCAGGAAATACTTAACGCCTGCCAGTGCACCCGGACGGGTGACCGAGTAAACGGCAATGATCACCGACAGGACCACCAGAACCGGCATCATCAGCTTGGACACCCGTTCCACACCATTGCGTACCCCAGCAAAAATGATGACCAGCGTAAAAATGGTAAAGATGAGGAAACACACCTCTGCAGACAGACCGCTGGAAATAAAGCCGGAAAAATAGCCGTCCTGTGCCAGCTCACTGCCGTGTCCGCTGACATACGCGGAAAGATACCGGATGACCCAGCCGCCAATGACCGAATAATACGGTACGATCAGAATGGGAATGACTGCATTGATCCAGCCGCCGAATTTCAGCCTGCCGCTTTTGCCGAATGTGCCAAATGCCCCCACCGGGCTCTTTTTGGTCATGCGGCCAAGCGCTGTTTCGGCCACGATCATGGTATAGCCAAACGTAACGGCCAGCACGATGTACACCAACAGAAAAATTCCACCGCCGTATTTTGCGGCGAGATACGGGAAACGCCAGATGTTGCCCAGACCCACCGAAGCGCCTGCGGCACTCAGCACAAAGCCGATCTTGCCGGAAAAGG
>OIOH01000164.1_pt1 | contig 12479 bp, 7 predicted proteins | sample 1585501 | NCBI WGS metagenome assembly OIOH01 (sample SAMN02674597, study PRJEB24791) | human gut metagenome, SKBSTL013 | isolation source: stool | host: Homo sapiens | place: USA
CGCCAGTGGCGCTTGTTTAGCAAGGACCGAAGTGGAAACGTAGACCGCTTGCGACGCCTACCTTGTACGCCGCAGTGCGCATCCTAAGCGGAGCGTTTTTTTATGTTAGGAAAGAACTTTCCTAACATATAAAAAAGCATCTGCAACCGGCCAATTCAGGCTGTGCAGATGCTTTTTCGTATTTTCATCCTCTATTTCATCGCGTCTTTAATCGCTGTCAGAAGCTCATCATAAGTCTCATATGCCGGAAGTTCCGGATGATCTGCTTTGATCTGCTCTGTACTGCGGAATAAGAATCCTGCCTTACTTGCCTGGATCATGCCAAGGTCATTGTAGGAATCTCCGCTTGCAATTGTGTCGAATCCGATAGACTGCAGTGCTTTCACAGTACTCAGTTTAGACTGCTCTACGCGCATCTTGAATCCTGTGATCTCGCCGTCCTCAGCTACTTCCAGACTGTTGCAGAACAGTGTCGGCCATCCGAGTTTCTCCATCAGCGGTGTCGCAAACTGTGTAAATGTATCACTGATCAGGATTACCTGGCTAAATGTGCGGAGCTCATCTAAGAACTCTCTCGCTCCCGGGAGCGGATCGATCTTTGCGATCGTCTCCTGAATCTCTTTCAGTCCAAGACCATGCTCTTTCAGAATTCCAAGTCTCCAGTTCATCAGCTTATCATAATCAGGTTCGTCTCTTGTTGTCTTCTTGAGTTCCGGAATTCCACTCGCCTCTGCGAATGCAATCCAGATCTCCGGTACAAGTACTCCCTCTACATCAAGACATGTTATATACATCGTAATATTCCTCCATCTGCTTCGTTCTCTAATCACTTTATTACTTTACTGTAATGTATTGATTTTAACATATATGCTGCATATTTACTACTTATTCTTTGAGACAGTGAAAAAGGAGACCAGATATCTGATCCCCTTTCCCATCTTCTATTACTCCATAATAGGTTTCAGTGCTTCTGCAAGCTTCTCTTTCTCAGCTTCTGCCTCTGCAAGATCTTTACCAAGTGTTGTGTAGTAGATCTTGATCTTCGGCTCTGTTCCGGATGGACGAACGATTACTGTCTCGTTGTTCTCCAGTTTGTAAACAAGTACGTTAGCCTTCGGAAGTCCTGTTTCTTCTGTCTTCTCGTAATCGATCACGCTGGCTACTTTGTATCCTGCGATCTCTTCCAGAGGATTCTTACGAAGATTTTCCATGATTCCTGACATCTTATCCATTCCGCTCAGTCCCGGGAATTCAAAGCTATCGATCTTGTTGAGATAACGTCCGTACTGTGCGTAGATCTCTTCCAGTCTCTGCTTCAGTGAGCTTCCGATGCTTCTGTAGTAAGCAGCCATCTCACAGATCAGCATAGATCCGATGATTGCATCTTTATCACGTACATAAGGTCCTGCAAGGTATCCGTAGCTCTCTTCAAATCCGAAGATAAAACGGTCAACTTCTCCTGCTGCCTCGAGGTTCGCAATCTGATCTCCGATCCATTTGAATCCTGTCAGTACGTTACGAAGCTCTACTCCGTAATGCTCTGCAACTGCATCTGCAAGTGGTGTAGATACGAGAGATTTCACTGCTACCGGTTTCTCAGGCATTGTGCCTTTCTCGATACGTCCTGCTGCAATGTAGTCAAGAAGAAGAACTCCGACTTCATTTCCTGAAACGAGCTCGTAAGATCCGTCCGGGCACTTCATAGCGATTCCTACACGGTCTGCATCTGGGTCTGTTGCAAGCATGAGGTCTGCGCCTGTCTCTTTCGCAAGATTCAGTCCCAGCTCAAGTGCTGCAAAGAGCTCTGGGTTCGGGTAGCTGCATGTTGTGAAATATCCATTCGGATACTCCTGCTCCGGTACGATTGTTACATCTGTGATTCCGATGTCTTTAAGTACACGTGTTACCGGTACTAATCCAGATCCATTCAGTGGGCTGTATACAAGCTTAAGTCCTGCACTCTTACACAGACCCGGACGAACCTGACGGGACTCGATTGCCTCATACAGTGCATCCTTACAGTCATCTCCTACGAAACGGATCAGACCTTCTTCAACTCCCTGAGCGAAAGACATATACTTCGCACCTGTAAGTACATCTGTCTTCTGGATCTCTTCGTATACGATTGCTGCTGCATCATCTGTCATCTGGCATCCATCCGGTCCGTATGCCTTATATCCGTTATACTTCGCCGGGTTGTGGGATGCTGTTACCATAACACCTGCGTTACAGTTATAATAGCGTGTTGCAAAGGAAAGTGCCGGTACAGGCATCAGAGCATCGTAAATTCTTACTTTAATTCCGTTCGCTGCAAGAACTCCTGCTGCTGTCTTCGCAAACACATCACTCTTGAGACGGCTGTCGTAGCTGATTGCTACTGTCTGTGTACCGCCCTGTGTCTTTACCCAGTTGGCAAGTCCTTGTGTAGCCTGACGAACAACGTAGATATTCATTCTGTTTGTTCCTGCTCCAAGAACACCACGAAGTCCGGCTGTTCCAAACTTCAGCGCAACTGCAAAACGCTCCTTGATCTCGTCATCATTTCCTTCGATTTTTGCTAATTCCGGCATCAGATCTGCGTCTTCCAGGTCTGCTGTCATCCAGCGCTTATACTCTTCCTGATACATCTTAATCACTCCTATTATTTTCTTAAAATGTAAAATTATTGCAATTCAGCCATACAACGTAAGACCGTCAGTTTATGACCACTTCGTTGTATGGCTGAACTGTTTCTAAACTTTACAAGTCTAGTCATATTATACCATGCAGGTAGATTTACAGCAAGATTACTTGTCTATTTTAACAAGCATTTTCCATTACATAGAAATAATTCCCAATACATTTGCAATAGAACTTAATAATATAATAATCAGGCAGATCGGTGCCAGATATTTCATAAAGAACATGTATAATTTCTTTCTCTTAAATGCAGATGACTGCTCAATCTCCCTTGCAATCTTGTCAAATCCAACGGTACGAACGATCAAAAAGCATGTTGCAAGTGCTGCAAGTGGCATCATCACGGAATTTGTCAGGAAGTCGAAGAAATCCAGACATGCCATTCCAAAAATCTGAATAAAACTCAGTACTCCATATCCCATAGAAGATAAGGTTCCGATTATAAGCATAACAGCAGCCATAAGGATACAGCATTTCGGTCTGCTCCAGTGAAGTTCATCCTGGAATGTAGATACGCTTGTCTCCAGAAGTGAGATTGCACTTGTCACTGCTGCAAGAAGTACCAATATGAAGAACAGGATACCAGCCAGCCTTCCAACGCCCATACTTGCGAATACCTTCGGAAGTGTAATGAACATCAGAGACGGTCCTGCCTGCAGGTTATCCGGATTACCACCGGAGAATGCAAATACAGCCGGAATGATCATAAGTCCGGCGAGCATTGCGATCGCTGTATCGAAAATCTCAACCTGTGTTGTAGTCTTCTCAAGGTCAACATCTTTACCGATGTAAGAACCATATGTATACAAAATTCCCATTGCGATTGACAGAGAATAGAACATCTGTCCCATCGCTGCAACAACTGTCATTGCTGAGAAATGCTTCGGATTCGGAATCAGGAAGTATTTCACACCTTCAATCGCACCCGGTCTTGTCACAGAATAAATTGCAACGATTATCGCAAGGATAACCAGAATCGGCATCATGATCTTAGAAACACGTTCTACTCCATTCTCAACTCCTGCAAGGATAACGCAGAATACAAGAATAGAAAACACGATGAACCATGCTTCTACCTGAAAAGAATCTGAAATAAATTCTGTAAAATATCCGTCCTGTGCAACAGTCTGCACATTTCCTTTCAAATACTCTGCAAGGTACTTGATAACCCAGCCACCGATCGAACTATAATACGGCACGATCAGCATAGGGATTATTGCATTGAGCCATCCGCCGATCTTAAATGATTTTGTCTTACCAAATGTCTGAAAAGCTCCAACCGGACTTTTTCTTGTCATTCTTCCAAGTGCTGTCTCTGACATGATCAGAACATATCCAAAAGATACGGTCAGAATCAGATAAACGAGAAGGAAGATTCCCCCTCCATATTTCGCAGCCAGATACGGGAATCTCCAGATATTTCCCAGGCCGACTGCTGAACCTGCAACAGCAAGCACATATCCGATTTTACCCGAGAAGCTTGCTCTCTTTGCTGATTGTCCATTGTTACTCATAAATTGCCTCCCATCACATAACAGTCTGTACTGCTATTTTCCCATCTTTTTTATAGCCTATACTGTTCTATTCTACCATTCACAATCATGAATAGCAACAAAAAAGAGCGTTGACAGCGCTTTTTAAAACACATTTAAAATGCTATCTCGGCTCATTTTTATACGTTTTTATAATTTCCCTTCTATTTCTGCTCTTTCAAGCAATCTCTCAATCCCTATATTCCATGTTCCGATCTTCACTCCGGCATTGATCACACGCTTACATTTCCCTATTGTCTCAAATGCTTTCTGAAGCGTTTCTTCCCGAATCTCCTCAAACGGTTCTTCCGTGATCACTTCTGCTGCCAGTAATCTTGCCAGCCGGTAATCCATATCATTTTCATATAAAATACCTGCCGCAAACGGGATGTGCTCCTTCTGAAGTCTTCGATAAACCGGGATTCCAGTTCCGCCGGAAGAGATCACGAACACTTCCGGCTCACCCTCCGGCGCAGGAAGTTCAATACTTCCAAAAAGCGGGTCAAAATATCCATTATTGATTCCATACAATTCGCGAATGATTTCTTCTGTAAATACTTCTTCCGGGCTTCCGTAATGTGAAATCGTCTCGCCTTTGACACAGATGATCTTATCTGAAATCTTCTGTGCCAGATCGATTTCATGAAGAGACATAATCACCGTAATCTTCTTCTGCCTTGCCATCCGCTCAAGGATAGACAACAGCTCCAACTTATATTTTACATCCAGGAACGAAGTCGGCTCATCTAAAACGATCACATCCGGGTCCTGACAGATTGCTCTCGCCAGCAGAACGCGCTGCTTCTGTCCGTCACTAATCGCATTAAAATCACGGTTGCCGAGCTCCTGCGCATGCACCGCCTGCATCGCCTCTTCCACCAGACATTCATCTTCCTGCGTCAGAATCCCAAGTCTTCCTGTGTAAGGATAGCGTCCGGTCGCCACAATATCATGACAAGTCATCAACTCTGTCTTGATCCGATCCGTCAACACGACCGCCATCTTAGACGCAAGCTCTTTGTACGGCAGTTTCAAAAGAGAAGTATCGTCAAAAAATACATTCCCTCCAACGACTTTCAACTGTCTTGTAATACTTTTCAAAATCGTTGACTTTCCTGAACCATTCGGCCCGATTAAAGTCACGATCTCCCCCTTGTTGATCCCGATATTAATATCACGGATCAGGGAGTTTCCATTATAACCTACCGACAGGTCTTTCATTTGAAAATAATAATCTGCCATCTTATTTTCTTCCTCCCTTCGGTATCATCATATAGATAACGATCGGTGCACCCAAAATAGAAGTCACCGTACTGATATTCAATTCCACCGGTGCCAGTGCCATTCGTGCGATCAAATCACAGATCATACAGAACACAGCTCCCATAAAGAACGTTCCCGGTATGACCACGATCGGTTTTGACGTTCCAAATGCTTTCCTTGCAAGAAACGGAACTGCGATTCCCACGAAAGAAATCGGTCCCGCAAATGCTGTCACACACGCTGACAGAATACTGGAAAGCAAAATCAAAATCACGCGAAATGTCTTGATGTTGACTCCCATACTCTGCGCATATGCTTCTCCCAATTGATATGCACTGATTGGTTTGGACAGGAAAAATGTAAACAGCACCGCAAGTCCGACAACCACTGCTGCCACACGAATATTGCTCCAGCTCATTCCGGAAAAGCTTCCTTGCGACCATCCATGCAGATTCACAATATCAGAATCATCCGCAAAGGTTACAACAAAATCCGTGATAGCCGAACAGATATATCCGATCATGATTCCTCCGACAAGAAGAGATGCCATATGCTGCACTTTTTTCGACATCAGAAGGATAAATCCCGTCGAGATCAGCGACCCGATAAATGCTGCAAGAATCAGTGTATACGAAGAAAATCTTCCGATATATTTCAAATACACGATCATTGTAAGTGCCACGACCATTTTCGCTCCGGAAGAAATTCCGAGAACGAAAGGTCCGGCAATAGGATTAGAAAAAAATGTCTGCAGCAAAAAGCCTGAAAGAGACAATGCACCACCAAGCAGCGCTGCCATCAGAATTCTCGGAAGACGGATCTTCCATATAATATTGTACTCTGTCGCCGCTCCTTCTTTCAGAAAGAGAATGCGCAGAATCTTAGGCACCGGAATATGAACATTTCCGGTATTGATATTTAGCACTGTCACAACACAAAATACTGCTGCAAGAATCAGAAATACCGCTGTGTATCTTGTGCGCCGTCTGAAATTTTCCTGATGAAAACTTGTCTGCTCCATTCTTCTACTCCATCTTTTCAAGAAATGTCATCTGAGATGCATCACCGTCTGTCAGCATCAGATGCATATCTTTGATCAGCTCTCCGACTGTATCTGTTGCCTGATATAAGTTCTTTCCGGTATACCAGACATTTCCGTCTTTCACCGCCTTGAATTCGGAGAACAATTCATTCTTTGCTTCCAACTCACTGATACTATTTACCTGTCCGTCGATCGTCCCGTTGTAGATCAGATAATCTGCATCTACAGCAGTCGCATAGAATTCCTCCATCGTCAGTTTAACAGATGGTGCGTTACTGTCCGGATTCTTCAGATCTTTGAACGCATATCTTCCACCTGCGATTTCGATCATTGACGGAATATAATCGTCAGATTTTCTCACAACGATTGAACCATCCGTACTCACATAGAAATAAGCAACCGTCTTTTCCGTGTTCTCGAAGCCTTTCAGTTCCTCGATTACATGAGCCTGCTGGTCAAAAAATGTATCCGCTTCTTCCTCTTTATTCAGAAGCGCCCCATAAAGCTTGATCCACTCGGTTCTTCCAAGCGGATGTGACTCATAACTGGAGTAATCTACAAATACCGGAATCCCAAGATCTTCGATCATTTCCTGTACTTTCGGTGTATGAAGGATCATCGTTGATTCGATTGCCAGATCACAGTCTCCGTCAACGAGAGTCTCATAATCCGGTTCGCTGTATTTTCCCGCAAATGTCATCGCTCCGGATTCCATTGCTTCCTTTGCACTCTCTACATACCAGCCGGAAGCCTCAAGCCCGGAGAATTTCACCTTGTCAATTTCGCCGATTGCATCAAACAGAGACATGGATGCTGTCGCCGCCATATAAATATTCTCTGTCGGCTGCTGGATCACAACAATATCATCCGCCAGATTTTCCGGTTCTTCTTCACCTTCCGGAACGATCAGATATTGCTTATCTTCATGGACATCGATCAACTTATATCCATCCTTATAATAGTATACATCGAATTCTGTCGCGTAAGTCAGATCCATTGTAGCTTCATAGGTAAGCCCTTCGATCTCCGGTGCTTTTTTTGTCTTGTCGGCTGCATCTTTAGTCTTATCCTTTGTCACATCTGCACCTGCTGAATTATTACCGCTGTTTCCACCGGAGGCTGCGGTAGAACCGCAGCCTCCGAGCAGAAGTGCAGCTGAAAGCATTAACGCTGTGATTCTGCATCTTCTTATCTTCATTCTATTTTTCTCTCCTATTTCTCTGCCGCTGCTACTGCCGCATCAAACTTCTCGTTCGTCAGCTCTTCACATCCGTAGAGAACACCGTAAACCTTGATCCACTCCTGCTTTCCAAGTTCTGTCTTTTCCTCAGAAGAACGATCAACGAGTACCGGAATTCCAAGTGTCGCAAGCTTCTCTGTCAGATTTTCAAACTGTTCCGTCTTCTCTTCTACTGTCAGAGTCTCTTTTGTATCTTTACTGTCTTTATCTGCTATTTTGTCAGTATCTTTCGCTGCATTTTCCTCAGAATCTTCTCTTGGAAGAATATCTCCTGTAAACAATGCAAGATTCACTTCACTCTTCACAAAATTCTTCAGTTTCAACTTGTCCGCTGTTCCTGCATATGCAACTTCAGCATTCTTCTCTCCGTCTTTTGCTTTCATCTTATCAGCAATCTCGGATACTGTACAGTCTTTGCTCTTCATTCCAACTGCCGCAACATTGTCAAGAAGATCGAGATCTTTCATCGTATTCAGAATCTCATCAGACTCTGCATAAGTATGATCCACAGGTTTCTTCACAATGATCATATCCTGCTCAAGACCAACCGGAACTTCCACATCCTCCGGAACGATCAGATATTTCACAACATTTCCCTTGTAAAGCTCTGCTGCCAGTTCCTGTTCGCTTGTGCCGTTATTATCCGAAGCTGCGGCTTCCTCGACAGAAGCATCTACTTTGCTTTCTGCATCTGAGTTCTTAGAATCTTCTGATCTATTGATCGTAACAGAAGCTACTTTCTTCTTGGAAGACTTCTCTTTATCTTCTGCAGACTTCTCATTTTCAGACTTTGTTTCCTCTGCTTTTTCCGGGTCTCTTGCTGTGTCCTTCGTCATATCGATTTCAAGAAGTGCAATCCCCTGATCATAATGATAAATCTTGAAATATTCTGCATAGTCAAGCTTTGTCTCTGACTGATATTCCAAACCTATGATTTCAGGTGCTTTTTCATCCAGCTTCTGGTTACTGCTTGTTGAAGCATCTGTTCCGTTTGCAGATGTTCCTCCATTCGCCGCTGCAAGATAAATGAAAATCGTATATTCTATCTCATGTGCGACAGACATTTTATCTGTCATTCCAATAATCTTATTGTTCTGATTCAATGCAACCGGGATAACAACTGTCGCTGACCCGCCGCCCTTTGTTGTGTAATACTTATTTCCGTTCGCTTTCACATACTGATAATGATCACTGCTGAACACGAGTGTTGCATAAGCCTGTCCATTCTGGATCGTCACTTTATTACAAGTAATCTGAACCTTACCTGTTCCACCGGACCAGGTAAAACGATCCGGAGTATATACACCGTCTTTCAGTGTTGTTCCACTGTCTACATGAGAAGTAGAACCACTTGTATCGGATTCGTATTTTGATACATTATCTGCTTTTCCGTCATTTCCATCTGTTTTTCCTGAATTAGTTCCAGATACAGAACCGCCTGGGAAAGCAGAATTGTTTGTTCCTGTATTACCTGTATTGTTGGAACCACCAGTAGTTCCGGAATTTCCTGTGTTTCCGGAATCACCTTTATTCTCAGAATCTGTAGAATTAAGATCGGCAATCTTCTTCATTGTCTCTGACTGGAAAGTCAGCATTCTGTCATACCAGATTCCTTTTTTAATGGAATAGGCTGCTACTGCGATTTCCTTATCCAACGCTTCTACCGGAACAGTATAAGTATATTTTCCTTCTTCATTCACCTGATATGGAATCCAGGATGACTGATCTGCGCTTGCAGCCTCTTCCTTTGTTCCCATATACAGATAGCCGTAACCGGTTCCGCTTAATGTAAGCACGGCACTCATTTTTCCGTCTTTTGCTGTCAGGATACAATCCACTACTTTAAACATGGAAGAACTGGAAGTTACGTCCATACTGTAGATTCCGTTTGCTACTGTTGCTTCCGGTGCTGGATTCGGATTTGGAACCGGATCCGGTGTCGGTGTTGGAGTTGGTGCCGGATCCGGTGTTGAGGTTTCTCCCGGATTCGGAATGTACATCCATAAGTACTGTTTGTCATACCAGGTCTGATCTTTTGACTTTCTCAAAGATACCGGAATTGTCTGACCTGCTTTTTCTTTCGGCACATTGAAATGAAATGTCCATGCACCTTCTTCATCCTTTGTTCCTTCTATAACAGATGCTTTCAACAAATCATCTTTTGAACCAAGATATAGCGCATCAAATCCTGTGTTGTTTGTCTTGATCGTGATATCAAGTTCGCCATCCTTTTCAACAACTGTTGATTCACTGACCTTGAACATCTTGAACTCTTCAGCGTCTTCTTTTACTACTTTCACAGATTCTCCTGTTACAGAAGGCGCCTCCTTTAGTGGCGGAAGTTCCGGTTCCGGAGTATTCGTAGAATCGTTAGAATCCATAGAAGGTTCTGACTTGCCTGTCTCATCTTTTATCTGTGTATCCTTGTTATCAGTTTTTTCGTCCGCAACCTGATCTGAGACAGTTGTGCCTGGATTTTTCCCGGTGGTTTCTGTATCTTTCTCTTCTGAGTTGTTTTCTGAATTATTTTCTGAGTTATTCTCTAAATCTGGTTTTGTTTCTGCTTCGATTGAATTCTGATTATCTGATTTATCCGAAGAATTATCAACTTTATCAGATTCCTCTGTCTGATCTTCTTTTGTTAAATCGTCATCTCTTTTATCTTCTTTAACATTTCCTGCGTCTTCTGTCTGACTCTCATCTTGTTTCTTCTCTAGATCAGCTTCTTCCACCTCAACCGTTTCCTGTAGATTTGTCTCATACTGCTGCTCATTTTCTGCCGCATATGTTCTAGTATAAGATAACGGTGAGATGATCATAGAACCTGTCAGCATAAGCGCAAGCCATCTGCTCTTATTTTTCATTTCTTTTTTTCTCCTCATAAGTCGTGAATTACAAAATGCGAAAAATGGATAGAATTATCCTGACTCGAATGAATGATTACTGGTCGCACGTAGTGTGAACAGTAAGAATGATTCTTTCGGTACAATCAATTACTCGTGATCTGGAATTCGTATATTCCCCGCACCAGCGACCGGCAGGTTTCCTGACTTACAGATCTTCTATACAGAACACCTTCCCGGTCTCCCAGTGGATGTGCGGACTCTCCACACTTGCCTGTATAGGAGCGGTCTTCTGAAATCTAATTTCTAAGAAGACCGCATCTCTGCTCACAGTGACGAGTTCGTACAGGTCTTGCACCTGTTTCCCTTTTACCTGTTTCGATCAGGATATGGAAATATATTCCTGATCAAACAGCACCGAACGCTATTATTTCTGACTAACTATAACATTTCATTATATTGAAGTCAACTATTCCGCCTTCACGGCCCAGCGCATCTTCGTAGATCTTGCTCTTCCGTTCTGTGCACATTCCTGCGCTGACGGACGTACAACATCCCTTGCATATTCGGAATAGATTCCTTCTTTATATCCTGCTTTGAGTGCTTTCTTTACAAGCTTATCCTCGCCTGAATGGAAGGTAAGAATCGCTACTCTTCCGCCCGGTTTCAACGCTCCCGGAAGTTTCTCCATGAATTCATACAGCACTTCGAACTCATTATTGACATCAATACGAAGTGCCTGGAATGTTCTCTGGCAAGTCTTTTTGATAATGTCCTTCTTTTCTTTATTATTTGGAAGGAAATCTAAAGTCTTCTCGATGACATTTCTAAGCTTTGTTGTTGTATCAATGCGATTGCCCTTGCGGATCTCTGTTGTGATCGCTTTCGCCAGCTCTTCGCAGTATGGCTCATCTGAATTCTCGTAAAGCATTCCGGCAAGCTCTTCCTCGGAAATGTTATCAAGGCGCTCTGCTGCGCTGATTCCCTTCTCCTGGTTCAATCGCAGATCCAGCGGTCCGTCAACTTTGAAGGAAAATCCTCTCTTTGGATTGTCGATCTGCATAGAGGAAACTCCAAGGTCCGCAAGGATAAAATCAAATCCTCCAACTTCTTTCGCAATCTCATCGATCGTGCAGAAGTTCTGCAGACGGATACTTAAAATATCTTCTCCGAATCCCTGATCTGCCAGACGTTTTCTTGTCTTCGCAGACTCTTCCGGGTCAACATCTGTTGCATAGATGTGTCCCTCACCTTTCAGACATTCCAGCATTGCTTTCGTATGTCCACCGTATCCGAGTGTAGCATCAAATCCAGTATCACCCGGCTGGATTTTCAGGAAGTCAAGAATCTCATTTACCATGATAGAAATGTGCATTCCGGCAGGAGTATTTCCCTTCTGGATTACATGCGCAATTGTATCCTTGTATTTCTCCGGCTGTAACTCTTTATATTTCTCCTCGAATTTCTTCGGGTATTTTCCTTTGTATCTCACACGACGCTTATGCGGTGTCTGTGATTCCTGTGTGTTCTGATTGTTCTGTTCGCTCATTTCGCTCTCCTTGTATATTCATAAATGTTTTCTCTATTATTTCTGTTCTCTTTTCACAACGTATGTACAGTATACCATGAAAGTTATTCACAATATACCATGAACTTTGAAATGTTTTCCACATAAGTCTGCATATTTTTCACCTTTTCACATTTCTTTACCGGAACCTGCATGGATTCGCTATTTTATCCGGCTGCATATCTTACTGCCACGTTCATCACTCCGGCAAGTGCCATCACAACCACCGGATTCAATTTTGTCTTACGAAGCAGTAACAGACAGATTCCAAAGATCACCACCATAGACCATTTTGTTGCAGCAAACTGCACAA
>OIOH01000175.1_pt1 | contig 12276 bp, 13 predicted proteins | sample 1585501 | NCBI WGS metagenome assembly OIOH01 (sample SAMN02674597, study PRJEB24791) | human gut metagenome, SKBSTL013 | isolation source: stool | host: Homo sapiens | place: USA
GTCTCAGCGAAAGGAGGAGTATGAGAACAAAAACAAAAATATCTTCTTAGTGCAGCTTATCTCGCCAAGAAACTGAACTACAAACTACTATTCCATCTTCATAGGAAGAGATTCCATCATGTGAAAACTGTTCTGGATACTCTATATCACTAAGTTTCTCGTTTACATAATTATTAAAATTACGATATCTATTCTGTTCATTAAATTGTCCTGATTTCATCGAATTATATATTTCTTCAAGAATACAATATTTTTCATCTTCATACACCCAACAATAGTATTTTTGATTTTTTACAGACTCACATTGATATACCTGATTTAATGAATCCACATACGAAACAAATGCTTGATAATACATAAAGCATTCTTTATCAAAATTAATTTCTAAGTTAACTTGTTGTGCTAGATAAAATAAAATATAAAGAAACTTCAACAAAATATGCTATCCTTTTTGTAGGGAATACAACGAAAGGAGGCATCATTATGTTGAAGTTCCAAGATAATAATACCACTGTTATTGCAACTTTTGAAGACTTTATTTTAACTGCTTACGTTATTATTGACGAATTGTATCATCAGTTTGCACCTCCAGAAGTTACCAGACGACGGCATATCCTGAATGCAAAATTATCTGACTCAGAAATCATTACTATCAGTCTCTGCGGAGAATTGGCAGGCGTTGATTCTGAGAATGCATGGTTTTCTTTTGTGAAACGAAACTACAGGCATCTTTTTCCGCAGCTTTGCAGCAGAAGTCGTTTTAACAGAACGAGACGCGCCCTGATGCAGACAACAGAATTGTTACGACAAAAAATGATTTCCGTATTCCCAATTCCAGTCAGTTCCTATTACATCGTCGATAGTTTTCCACTTGCAGTCTGTAAATTTGGACGTGCACGATATTGTAAAGCATTTCGTGGCCATGGTGCTGATTATGGAAAATGTCCTTCTAAAAAAGAAACCTATTATGGATATAAAGTACATGCATTAATTACATTAGAAGGATACATTGCATCATTTGAGATCACACCGGCATCTACAGATGATCGTGAAGGATTACGTGATCTGGCAGACCATTGGTCTAATGTTACAATTTTAGCGGATAAAGGCTATGTTGGAAAAAACATGAAACAGGAAATGCAGGAAAAAAATATCTGTCTTTTTGCTCTGAAACGTTCCAACAGTAAGGAAAATTGGCCGAAATCCGTACGTCAGTTAATATTCAAACTGAGAAGGCGGGTAGAAACCGTATTCTCTCAATTGAGTGGTCAGTTAAATGCAGAAAGAGTGTTAGCCAAAAGCTTTCAGGGGTTATGTACCCGTCTGGTTAATAAAGTACTGGCATACAATCTCTGTATTGCATTGAATAGTATTTTCGGTGAAACCTGTGAACTTGGAAAAATCAAAAAATTGATATTCTAAAAATTTTATTTTTTAATATCTGTAAGGATTCTTTGCGGTTTTACAGGTTTTCACATAATCTATTTGAAGTAGCACAATAGGTTAAATTACTAATTCTATGGAATCTTCTTGCGATATATCCATCAGCAAGATCCGTAAGACCAGACAGCAATAAGATTTCACCAGCTAACAGAGGATTTTTCTTTACACAATAACTCCATATAATTACCGGAATCAGACAAAGCCGAAAAAAAGAAAGAAGATTAGGAACCGTAATAATTCTATTCAAATTTTCTTCCTGATTCACTTCACTCTGCATGTACGGTCACCTCACTTTCCTTTTTTTTAGACATAAACCAATAAAATATAACACAAAATGCTAAAGCAAACACAACACCAAAAACATTTTGAATCACTCTAAGACTAACCGCTCCTTGTAGTCCATAAGTCTCTGCAGCAATGGCTAAAGCACCAAATGTGTTAAATACTGCCTGCCAGCCATATTGTGCTGAAAATCCTACACCGATTCCACCAAGAATTCCTATATATGCATAGATTGACGAAGGAAGCAGAAAATATAATACTGTAAAACATATAACACCTGCAATATTTCCGACAATCCTTTTACGGACTCTGTAGTGCATATCTTCCATAAACGGCAAAATCGCGGACATGGCCGCAATACCAGCCCACATTGCACGTGGCATATTACAAAGTTCTGCAATGCAAAGGACAATCGGTACGCATAAAATCTGACATATCTGCCATTTTGTTCTGGAAGAAGTGATATCAAATTCTTGTATCAGATCTTTCAGATTTCTTTTATAAGTTCTGTTTTTATGATTTCGATAAAATACGAAGCAGGTAAGTGCTGCACCTAAAGCCATTCCGACTAATCGCATCTGATAGCTTTTTCCCGTAACATCATAACCATATAGCAGCAGATACCCAAGAACCAATGTAGATTGATTAAACATGAATGGATTATGGCATCCGAACAGAATCAACACAGCCAGTGCCGCAATATTTAACAGCATTCCCAATACCGGTGAAAACTGATTTGCTAAATGCGGACATACAGTCATAATTACAAAGAACAAAGCCAAAAGCATCGTAGATTGTCCGGTGTGGATCCCCAGATCCGCATTCCTAAACACCATGAGACATAATAAGACTACTACACCTACAATGCTGTTCTCATTTCCAAATAGGATGCTGAAAATACTAACAAAGAAAAAACAAAATGCCATTGTAGCAGCTATCTTCACCAGATATACCCACATATGATATAGTTTTTCTTTTAGTGTTTCACTCTTTTTCAACAGGTTTTTAGAACCTGCCTGATTTAACTGCAACTCCTGATAAAATGTCATATAAATCCTCCCATCTTCTAATTTATCTTAAAACTAGATAATCTCATCTTTCTGCTTTGGCAGCTCTATAACAAATCTGCATCCACCATATTCACGGTTTTCTGCTTTGATTGTTCCTCCGGCACTATCTACAATCCGTTTTACAAGTGCAAGACCTAGGCCATTTCCTTCTGCTTTATGAGATCCATCTACCTGATAGAACTTGTCAAATATTCTGGATTTTACATCATCCTCTATTCCTGGTCCTTCATCTTCCAGAATGAACTTAACAGAATCCTGTTCTTGTTTCAGAAACATCGTAATTGTCCCCTTTGAAGGGCTGAACTTAATCGCATTATCCAAAAGATTTATCCAGATATGCATAAAAAGTCCTTCATTCCCAGTATATTTAACTTCCTCCAATTCTACCTGAAAACCAATTTCTTTTTCTGTCCATTTTGTTTCCAATGAAAGAAATGCCTGGCGGATCTGTTCATCCAGACGATATTCTGTTTTTTTCATTGGTATATTCTGATTCTCTAACTTGGATAACAGCAAAATATTACCAACCAATCCGGAAAGTCTTTGGGTGTTAAATAAGATTTTTTCTACATATTCCTCTTGATCCGGAGACAGTTCTTCTCCCTGAAGCAGCATTGTATATCCTTCAATGGCATTAATCGGGGTCTTAAACTCATGAGAAACATTAGATACAAAATCCATCTGCAGCACCTCTGTTGCACGAAGTTCTTTTGTCATAACGTTAAAACTTTGATAAGATTCTCCAACTTCTGCTATACGGCTGTTCGTTTCCAAATGCTGTTCAAAATCTCCCTGAGAAACTTCCTTCATTGCTTTACTAAGTCTGGTAATTGGTTCCAGTAACTTTGCATTGATAAAGGAAGTGATCAGCCCTGCAATCAATGTATTGAAAATCAAAAGCCAGCCAAGCACAGGTATGCTGCCCGGCAGATTAAAAAAATGATTCAAAAAAGCAAATAATAAAGCAGATATGACTGTTGAAAATACAAGTGCCAGCCAGATTGCACCAGTCAGACAGGATCGGATCCGCAATCCTTTTTCTTTCTTTTGTTCCATTATTTTTTCACCACCTTGTATCCAATTCCACGCATTGTTACGATTTCAAAATCAGGGTTATCTTTAAAACGCTCTCTGATTCTTCCTATATGTACCTCTATCGTATGTGGGTCTGCCTCCGTCTCGTATCCCCATACTTCATCCATCAACTGTTGTTTTGTAAATGTTCTGCCTGGCGAAGCTGCAAGCTTATATAAAAGCAGGAATTCTTTTTTAGGCAAAACAAGACTTTCCTTATCAGTTGTAACCGTCATTGCATCATAATCAAACTCTGTTGAACCGATCACAATTTTGTGTTCATTCAGTATCTGTGCACGGCGAAGCAGTGCTCCGACTCTTAAAACCATTTCATTCACATTTACCGGTTTTACCATATAATCGTCACTTCCCGAAAGAAATCCCTGGCGCATATCATCAAAGGAACCTTTCGCAGTGATCATAAGCACTGGTATCTGATATCCTGCTGAACGAAGTTCTGACACCAGTTCATAGCCATCCATAACCGGCATCATAATATCAGAAATGATCAGATCAATATATTCCTTATCCAATACTTCTAATGCCTGTGCTCCATCCGATGCACTTTTGACTTGATATCCATTCTTCTCAAGCACTTTTTGGAATAGCTGGCTTAATTCTTTATCATCTTCTACAATCAATATTTGAAACACGTTTTCCTTCCTCCTTATTAAAACAGATACCTTGCCCATCCAAGCAGATGCTGTACCAAAAATATTTTTCTCTGACGTTTCTTTGTTAATTCGATTGGCTCTACATGATATGGATCACGATAGGTTCCATCTTCCAATACCTGGCGGGACACTCTTTCATATTCCATCATGCCCTCTTCCAACTGTTTATTAATATCTTTACTGCGAATTACAAGCATCAGTTCCGTATCCAGATATGCACTTCTCATGTCCATATTAAAGGAACCGATTACAGACAGATCATCGTCAATCAGAATACTTTTTCCGTGGTATGAATAACCGCCTTCATATTCCCAGATATTAATTCCTGTACTTAAGATTCTATTTCTGTTTTTCGCATAATCGGCAGCCCCAAATGGATTCCCATTATTCGCAACTGAATTTGTCATGATAGAAAAATCTGAAACGTTCTCTGCAATCTCCTCCCATGTATTATACATCATATCATTACAGATAATATATGGCGTGTGGATCTTCACACGATTTTTTGCATTTTTCATCAATTCTCCCAACTGATACCACACTACTGGTTCTTTGGAACCTGTGTGAATAGGATTTGACACTAATGCAATCTTTTCTGTCTCAAAAGTTTCGTCCGTGTAATCGGTATCGCAGATTCTTTCCTTATTCTCTTCAAAATATTTCTGATAGCCGTTCTGCAGCTCTAAAACTGCGTTCTTTACAGATTTTCTATTTGCCAGTTTTTTATTGTCATGAAAATAATCACTGTCTTCTTGTTCCCATATCGTTTCAAAATACTCTAACAACTGGTTAACTGAATTTTCTTTCTCAGGTTCATCGCAAACCACTAACACGTCTCTGTCATAGTTCTTATGTCCCGGAAAATCACCCAGGAAATAATTGTATGTATTTCTTCCCCCAAGAATATATCTCTTTCCATCTGCAATCAAATATTTATCATGCATTCTACCCATCATTTTCCACGGTTTCAACGGATTGGCCTTATTATACAGTTTAATTTCAACATTCTCATGGGAAGATAATCCATAGAAATACGGATTTCCTTCCATATCAATCCAGCTCTCCATTCCATCTACTAACAGACGAATATGTACACCTCTGTCTGCCGCATCATGCAGTGCTCCTAAGATCAATTTTCCACTTTCATCGGATTGAAATGCAAAAGTAGAAAGAATAATTTCCTTTTTTGCATTCTTGATCAAACGCACTCTTTGTAAAAGCGCTTCTGGATTCTTTTCTATGATTACTGCCCGTTCTGTATTTTCACTGCATTCGTTCCATGACCCATTTTTTGTTTCTTTTTTGGTTGTATTGGACACTTCCGGCTGCTTTTTATATGCAACGCAGATTCCGAGCAATTCATAAAAAGCCACACATAAAAAAATTGCCAGTATAACAAGAAGGATTTTACATATTTTATGCTTTTTCATTGTACATCACCTGATTCCTTTTTATTTCATACTTATACAATACAAAGTCAATCTCAATTTAACCTCAACAAAATTTATTTTTCATAAAAAATATGACCGGCTTCTTTTTAATGAAACAGTCATATTTTTATTCTAATATATGAAGGAGCTTTTCTTACTCCGTTGTATTAATCACTATTTTATTTCTTCCATAAGCTGTCGGATTTTTCTCAATGTACACCGTGTAACTGCCAGGTCATCTTCTTGTATATTCGATATGATTTTTTCATAAGCTTCTATCATTTTTTCTTTCTGACAATTACTTAATTCAATTGCCTTGTTCGTCAAAACAAGGTACGTTCTTTCTTTTTTTTCATCTAATTTCCAGATAATATATCCTTTATTTTCAAGACTTTTTACCATCTTAGATGTTTCTGGAATCGATAATTTCATGTATTCTGCCACTTCTGAAAGATATACTCCTTCATGACAGTCTGATTTTTCAACACATTCCTTTATACTATAAAGAAACAAATAATCTGTTCTTTCAACAAATTCAAATATACTTTCAACATTGATGCTCTTTAAAAAAAACTCCTCTGCACTGGTTCCTGCTCCCATATTATCGTTCCTCTCTTTCTATATATTCTTTTTTGCTGACTAGACTCTTATATGCCGGGCGAATGATCTTATCTGTAGTTATCAATTCTTCCAGGCGATGTGCACTCCAACCAGCAATTCTTGCTATCGCAAATAATGGCGTGTACAATTCTCTTGGAATATTCAACATGTCATACACAAAACCACTATAGAAATCTATATTAGGACTTACTCCTTTGAATATCTGACGCTGCTTTGCAATCAACTTAGGTGCAATCTTCTCAATATTGTTATAAAGGGTCATATCTTTCTCACGTCCTTTATCCCTTGCGAGTTGTTCTACAAAGCCTTTGAACACCCTTTCTCTCGGATCTGAAATAGAATATACAGCATGTCCCATTCCATAAATAAGTCCTTTCTGATCAAACGCCTCTTTCTTCAAAATCTTACTCAGATATGATGCAATTTCCTCTTCGTCTTCATAATCTTTCACATGACTTTTAATATCATCCATCATATTCATTACCATCAGATTTGCACCGCCATGTTTTTTTCCTTTTAAGGATGACATTGCTGCTGAAATAACAGAATAAGTATCTGAACCTGAAGATGTTACTACCCGTGTAGTGAATGTAGAATTGTTACCACCACCATGTTCCATATGTAACAATAATGCTATATCCAGTACTCTTGCTTCCAGTTCTGTGAATTTTGTATCTGGTCTTAATAGGCGCAGGAAATTTTCAGCAATAGATAAATCTTTTTCAGGTCTATGAATATACATACTTTCGTTTTTTTCATAATGACAATAAGCATGGTATGCATATACTGCTAACATAGGAAATGCTGCGATCAACTGCATACTCTGCCTTAGCACATTCGGAATTTCAAGACTTTCTTTCTCCTTATCGTAAGAGCCCAATGTAAGAATACTTCGAGTCATAGAACCCATAATATCTGATGTAGGTGCTTTCATAATGACATCTCTGGTAAAGTTAGTCGGTAGTTCCATACAATCAGATAGTCTTCCCTGAAATTCCATTAACTGTGTATCAGTTGGCAATTCTCCGAATAAAAGAAGATATGCTCCTTCTTCAAAGACAAACCTTTTTCCTTTACTTCCTGTTACTAAATCTTTTATATTATAACCACGATAAGATAACTCGCCATCACATGGACTCTTTACTCCATCACGATATTCAAAAGCTTTTATATCAGAAATATTTGTAAGCCCCGTCAACACACCTTGGCCTTTTTCATCTCGTAAGCCTCTTTTTACACCATACTCTGAATACAGATTCTTACTAATGCTATCATTTTGTTCACAAAAAATTGCTTGCTGTTTCATATAATTTTCCAAATTGCTCATTTGAATCGCTCCTTTCATTCTGTTACGAACTTACATACTATACTCAGATATTCTTGTTTCCAGAGCATTCAGCATTGTCTGTTCTTTTTCTTATTCTTATTCATTAGCAATACAATACAATGGAAAACTCAATTTAACCTCAACAAGGTTTGTTTTTTCATCCATGCAAAATCTTCTTTGTACAACAGACTGTTAGATATAGCAAAAACGGCCTTTCAAAAACAGTTAACTTCTAAATCAACTGTTTTTTGAAAGGTCGTTTCATCAGATTCTTATAGCAATCCAGCAAATAATCTCATAAATAATTGTCCCAGTCGCAAATATGCACTTCGTCCGGTTTGATATTGGTCTGTCACATCACGACATTCTCCCATCGTTCTTATCAGATCATTTTTTATTTCCACAACTGCCTGACAATCTGCCATAAAACAGCCGTTTTCAAAATGGTGATATAAACTTCGATAATCCAGATTAATTGTTCCACAAGTTGCCATACAGTCATCTGCCACACTCATTTTTGCATGACAGAAACCAGGAGTCCACTCATAAACACGAACACCATGTTTAACTAATCCATGATAAAAAGAACGAGTTATATTATAAATGAATTTTTTATCAGGGATACCAGGTGTGATAATTCTTACGTCTACCCCTCGCTTAGCAGCCAGACATAACGCATGCGTCATTTCATCTGTTATGATTAGATATGGAGTCATAAACCAACAATATTTTTCAGCTTTATTTATCATACTGATATAAACTTCTTCTCCTACTTGCTCATTATCCATAGGGCTGTCTGCATAAGGTTGAACAAACCCAGTTTGCTGTGCCGCATAATCATAGTGGAAAAGGTATTTACTAAAATCAGAATCATTAGCATCCTTATCACTTACTGCATTCCACATTTCCAAAAATGTCACCGTAAGCGACTGAACAGCATCTCCTTCTAAACGAATACCTGTATCTTTCCACTGTCCATACGGGTGTGTGTAATTAAAATATTCGTTTGCTAGATTATATCCACCTGTAAATCCGACTTTTCCATCAATAACTGTTATTTTTCTATGATCACGATTGTTCAAAAACAGATTTAAACCTGGCATAAACGGATTGAATACACGGCAATGAATTCCTATTGCCTCCATCTTTTTCACAAAATCTGTGTTAATAAAGCCTATAGAACCCATATCATCGTAGAATACTCTAACTTCCACACCTGCTTTTACTCGCTCTTCCAGAACATCTTGAATCTTATGCCATGCTTCAGCGTCTTCTATCGCATGATATTCCATAAAGATAAACTTCTGTGCTTTCTCCAAATCCTTAAGCTGTGCCTCTAATCCTTTCACTGCTTCATCAAAATACACAATATCCGTATTCTGATAGATTGGATACTGCGAATTTCTTTGTATGTAACTTGCTATATTTCCTGCTTTCGGAATTGTTTCTTTTATTCTGCTCAAACACTCCTGACTGTCCGGAAGCATTGGTAACAATTTGCTATCAATTTCTGCATATCGCTCACGCATTTTATGTGTGCCACCATTCAAACCAATCAACAAATACAGGCCTACACCCATAATTGGGAAAATTAGAATTAAGATGACCCAAGGCATTTTCATAGAGGATGTCTTATTTGATGCGTACAATCCCAAAACCAAGATCCCACTCAAAATCCTTGTAAATAAATTTATGATTTCTGCATATTCATTCAAGCGTGTTACGATAGTAATAATAAAAATCACTTCCAGAAGAATGCAGATTATGGAAAAACACAGCCGTTTTACCCCATTTTTTGTTTTTGCTTTGCCCTCTAAAGTATCTTGTTTCATATATATTCCACCTTCCTACTTGCTCAGTTTTCTCCCTAAATTTCGTGGAACATACCAATTTTGTCTTTTATTCTCTGCATTTCATTATCTGCTTCAATGATAGCTCTTGCAGAATGAAGTAATTCTTCACTTATCTCATCATAGCCAGGCATTTCTTCAATTCCTTTTTTATAGCGAAGTTGATGTTCCAATGTTGCCCAGAAATCCATACCATTGGTTCGAATCTGTAATTCTACACGCATAGGTGTTTTACCCTTAGCAAAAAATACTGGTATTTCAACAATCATATGATAGCTTCGATAACCATTCGATTTTGGATTTTTTATATAATCTTTTATTTCAATAACTTTAATATCATCCTGTTGGGTAATCAAATCTGATATCATATAAATATCGTCAATAAACGCACAAACTATTCGAACGCCTGCTACATCATTGAGATATGTCTGTATATTTTCTGTTGTAAATTCATATCCCATCTTCTGCAGTTTATCGTAAATACTATTGGGCTGCTTAATTCTTGTTTTTATAAAAGAAATAGGATTTCGATTGTTCTCAACTGAAAATTCATCATCCAAAACCTCAAGTTTAGTTTGTATCTCCCGAATAGCACAACGATACATCATCATTAAATTATAAAATTTTGTAGCATTATTTAAAAACTGTAGTGATTCCGGACTGTTCATCCTGAGTTTTTTTACTTCATCTTTTGTCATGGAACTTTCCTTTCTACCTCATCCCTGATTTCAAAACATTATTTATTTTGATAGTTGATTCGTTCTCCTTGAATTACTGGATAACAAATCATTTTATCACTATCCAGATTTTCTACATGCATATCTACTGCACTGATCTGATGGTTTTCATAAGTATTGTAATAATAAATACCTTTTGTAACATTACAACACGACGTATACAATGTGATTTCATATTTTCCATCCGCTACTTCGCAACATCCTCGTTGCTGATCCACAGATCCAAGAATGTGAAAGAACTGACTAACACTTTCTTCCTCAGATTCACCTGAAATTGCATTTACCTTTGTAAAAGCCACACGCACAAAACGAGAAGAAGATGAAAGATCTCCCGGAAGACCTAAACCTCCCATACCTCTACTATATGCATTAAGAGCCAAATTTCCTCCAAAAGTGTTTTTGGGTTGCTTTGGGGATAAATACATATAATTATTTAATTGAAACATCTGCTGTGGAAATGGCGGATTATTCGTAAGCACTCCTACAGGATTATCGTAAATATGTAGACTATCTGACATAGACTCTACAGTAATTGATTCATTTTCATCAGCGATAATCCAATGTAATTGTGCTAATGGCAATTGCTCACTGAAAGGAGTATTAACAATATTAATTCGATTAAGAAGCTTACGAACTTCTGCTAAAGAAGCACACTGACTTAAAATCCATGGAATAAATTCAAACTGTGCAATATTTTCAACATCTGGTTGAACCTCGGAATAAACAGCATTTCCGACAAAATTCAGACCTGCCATTGCCACTCCTTTTTCATTCATCGCATCATAATGTAAAGGATAATCCTCTGCAACATGAGCCATTCCAATAATTGCATAATGATTTTTCATATCGCCAACATGGCGAAAATTAAACGCATAATTACGTGGTGTAATTACTATCTGATCACCATAAGAGAATTCATAATCGAGGGTTCGTCCAAAGTAAAAATCTTTTGTTTTATAAGTTGCTGCTGTACACATGATCGTTTATCCTCCTAAATAGATTGAAATATGTCAATGAGCTTTTTCTTGAACAATATTATAGCACAATTCTTTTATTTTGTTCCAACTTCATACATGATCATAACATGTAAACTTTAAACTATTTTCCTAGATTATTTCTCCATCAGTTTTTCAAACCAGGTATCCATAGCTAGGATGAATTGACCTACGTCTGGCAATTCTTGCAGCATTTCGTTTAGGGTTTTGTGCTTCACATATTTCTGCACATACACCCAACAGGCAACGCTACTGGCTTCTGATACAATGTCAGCTATGGTTTTGCGCATAAGCTCTTCAAATTCAGCAATTTCTTCTTTCGGAACAACATCATACAGTGTTGGTGCCTGATGACTTATTTTTACTCCATTTTCATTTGCATCTTTAAGCAGATTCTTAACTTTTTCTCTTGAATTCTCCGGTACTTTCATGTACTCCCACATAAATGCTACCACATCGGATGGTGTGTCTTTTTTTAGTGGTGGTAACTGAATATAATCATTGTTTTCGCTCATTTTCATATCCTCCTCACGATATAATAAAATCAATAATACGTTCTCTTGTCATGTCCAGTACAGTGTCCACGAATACTCCTGCAAACAGGATCAGATACAGAATTACACTCAGCGAAAATAGAAATGCAACCTGTACCCAGTCATGATAACAGTATGCAGTCGCTATAATCAACAAAGTGAATATAAACCCAAGGATCCCTCTGACAACCGCATAAGTCTGTACTGTCATCTTCACTGCCAGGCCGATCACAAAAAGAA
>OIOH01000197.1_pt1 | contig 11736 bp, 7 predicted proteins | sample 1585501 | NCBI WGS metagenome assembly OIOH01 (sample SAMN02674597, study PRJEB24791) | human gut metagenome, SKBSTL013 | isolation source: stool | host: Homo sapiens | place: USA
GGGGATCTTTCAGGATGAATATCTGGAAAAACGTATAAAAACAGCCTTAAAAAAAGAGAATGTAAAGATGTTATCGATTGTATTTTATATGACCCAGCAGGGAAAATATGAGGTACATCTGACGGTAAAAGCGGTTAAGGGACGGGTAATCCTTGCAAAAGATATCGCATTTCTGGTGGGAAAATGTATAGGAAGAACCATGATCCCAAGACAGGGAGAACGACTTGTGATAGGAGGGGAATATGGAACCATTGCATGTGTGGAAGGTGCGAAATTCCAGACGCTTCAGGGGATTGCCCGGATCGGAAAAGGACTGGAGCAGATATCGGGGGATACTTTTCTTATGAAAGATCTGCCGGGAGGCCGCAAAGGAATCGCGCTTTCTGATGGAATGGGATCGGGAGAAGAAGCATTCCGGGACAGTACGATGGTGGTAGAAATGTTAGAAGAACTGTTAGAGGCAGGATTCCCGGTAGAGACGGCGGTGCAGATGATGAATACGGCGCTGGTGATCGGAAGGGAAGAAGTGAAATTCTGCACACTGGATGTATGTCTGTTTGATCTGTATCGTGGAAGCTGTGAATTTGTAAAGGCGGGCGCGGCCGCAACATTTATCAAAAAGAAGGATAAAGTTGAAAAAATTGTATCAACAACACTTCCGATCGGGGTTATACAGAATATTGAGATTGACCGGGAAGTGTGTGATCTGGAATCCGGGGATTATGTGGTCATGGTGACGGACGGAGTTCTGGATGCACTTCCGGCAAAAGAACAGGAAGAACAGATGATAGATATTATTCAAAACACGAATATTGTAAATCCGACAGAGTTTGCAAGAAGCATTCTAAGTGAGGTGTTGAAATATTCGGGAGAAATGCCACTGGATGATATGACGATCCTTGTGATCGGCCTGTGGGGCGTGAGCTGACTTTCCGATAAGTTGACTTTCTATAAGAAATTATATATATTTATCATGATATCGAAACAAATAAAAGAGTTATATATTTCGAAAAAATATGAAAACAAATCAGATAAAAAGGAAGACCGGAATGTATGAACGGGTGAGGGCATATGTGAAAAAATACCATATGCTGCAGGAAAAAGATCATGTAATTGCAGGCGTATCGGGAGGTGCAGACTCCGTATGCCTTCTTTTCATGCTTGTAAAACTTCAAAAGGAAATGCGGTTTGGGTTGACGGTAGTGCATATTCATCACGGACTTCGCGGAGAAAGTGCGGATGCAGATGAGAATTACGTCAGAGCCCTTTGTGAGAAGCTGGATGTTGAACTTCTGGCTTTTCATGAAGATGTCGGAAGATATGCGAAAGAACAGAAGCTGACGCTCGAAGAGGCAGGAAGGAATGTCAGAAGACATATATTCGAAGAAGTCTGTCACAGGAAAAACGGAACGAGGATTGCGCTGGCGCATCATCAGAATGACAATGCGGAGACACTTCTGTGGAATTTAAGCCGTGGATGTGGTCTTAAAGGGATCGGCGGGATCAGTCCGGTTGACGGAAAGTATATCCGGCCGCTTCTGGGGGTAAGAAGACAGGAAATCGAAGAATATTTAAAAGAAAATAATATAGACTATTGTACCGATGAGACGAATCTGGAAGACCATTATACAAGGAATCGTCTTAGAAATCATGTGATCCCATACCTGGAACGAGAGATTAATCCAAGAGCTGTTTCACATATGGCAGATACGATGGAGCAAATGCGGACAGTGTGGGCATTTATGGAAGAGGAAGTGGAAAAATGCAGAAAATACTGCGTAAAACCCAAACAAGATAAAGCAGATGGAGTAGTGATCCTGGAAGAGGGTTTCCGAAGTGTAAATGAGACTGTCCGGACGTTTCTGATCCATGAACTGTTGTGCGAAACGGCAGGACGCAAAAAAGATATTGAACAGATCCACGTAAAACTGGTGGAAGAACTGATGGAACATCAGACCGGACGAAAGATTATGCTGCCTTATGAGATGACCGGGGAAAGGTGTTACGAAGGAATCTGGCTTCATAAAGTGAAGGATAAAGAAAAATCCGGAGAAAATTCTAAGCCGCCGGTACAGATGCGCATACTGGAACGAACACCACAAACCAGTGTATTTCCTAAAAAAACCTACACGAAATGGTTTGACTATGATATAATTAAGAGCACTGTAAAAATAAGACATAAGCAGCCTGGAGACTATATTACGATTGACAAAAACGGCAGTACACAGAGCCTGAAAAAGTATTTTGTCAATGTGAAAGTCCCGAGAGAAGACAGGGAGAAGATCTGGCTGGCAGCAGACGGCAGCCACATCCTGTGGATCATCGGATACAGACAGAACCAGGTATATCAGGTTACAGATAAAACCAGAAGAATTCTGGAAATAGAATTTAACGGAGGAGAAGAAGATGGCAGAGAAAGTAAAAGTATTAGTTCCTGAAGAGGATGTTGCAAAGAGAATCAAAGAGCTTGGCGAACAGATCAGCAAAGATTATGCCGGAAAGCAGGTACATCTGATCTGTGTATTGAAGGGTGGCGTATTCTTCATGTGCGAACTGGCGAAGAGAATCACCGTTCCGGTATCAATGGACTTTATGAGTGTCAGCAGCTACGGTGACGGAACGAAGTCAAGCGGTGTTGTTAAGATCGCAAAAGACTTAGATGAGACACTGGAAGGAAAAAATGTACTGATCGTGGAGGATATTATTGACTCCGGAAGAACATTATATTATCTGATGGACATCTTATCTAAGAGAAATCCAAAGAGCATGAAGCTCTGTACGCTTCTGGATAAACCGGAAAGAAGAGTAAAAGATGTAAAAGTAGATTATGTCGGATTCAATATCCCGGACGAATTCGTTGTGGGATATGGACTGGATTACGCCCAGAGATACAGAAATCTTCCATTCATCGGAGTGGTAGAGGGCGTGGAATAAGGCGCGGCATAAGAAAGGAGCCTGAAAATTGAATAATAAGAAAGCGAGAGGGCTGAATGGTGTTGTATTCCTCGTGTTTGTCGTATTTTTGTTCGCAGCACTGTGGTTTACCAATCAGTTCGATCAACGAGAGAAAGAAATTTCCTGGAAGAAATTCCAACAGCTGGTTCAGAACGACAAGATCGAGTCTGTAGAAGTGAATCAGAACAAGAGCGTTCCGACGGGGCGCGTGGAGATTACGCTGAAGAGAGATGACAGTTCCGATAATGTCAGATATCTGTATGTCTCCGATGTAAATGAGATCCAGGATTACCTGAAAGAGCAGAATGTGGATTATACCATGCCGGATATTCCACAGGACAACTGGGCAGCAACTACATTTCTGCCGGTTATCCTTACACTGGTCGGAGTGTTCCTGATCTTTGGTCTGATGAACCGTCAGGGCGGCGGGGCCAATTCGAAAGCAATGAATTTCGGAAAGAGCCGTGCAAAACTGAGCACAGACCGTGACAAGAAAGTGACATTTGCCCAGGTGGCAGGTCTGGAAGAAGAAAAAGAGGAACTGGAGGAGATCGTTGATTTCCTGAAGTCTCCGAAGAAATATATCCAGGTGGGAGCAAGAATCCCGAAAGGTGTACTGTTAGTAGGCCCTCCGGGAACCGGTAAGACGCTGCTTGCCAAAGCAGTTGCCGGAGAAGCAGGAGTTCCGTTCTTTACGATCTCCGGTTCAGACTTTGTGGAAATGTTCGTTGGTGTCGGAGCTTCCCGTGTCAGAGACTTGTTCGAGGAAGCGAAGAAGAATGCACCGTGTATCATTTTCATCGATGAGATCGATGCAGTTGCAAGACGCCGTGGAACCGGAATGGGCGGCGGACACGATGAGCGTGAGCAGACACTGAACCAGTTGCTGGTAGAGATGGACGGATTCGGCGTCAATGAAGGCATCATTGTGATGGCGGCTACAAACCGTGTGGATATTCTTGACCCTGCAATCTTACGTCCGGGACGATTCGACCGTAAGGTTATGGTCGGAAGACCGGATATTAAGGGCCGTGAAGAGATCCTCAAGGTACATGCGAAGGGGAAACCGTTAAGCGAAGAGATCGATCTGCAGCAGATCGCGCAGACAACGGCAGGATTTACCGGAGCTGATCTGGAAAATCTCTTGAACGAAGCAGCAATTCTGGCTGCAAAGGATAACAGAGTATTCTTAAAACAGGAAGACATAAAAAAGGCATTTGTCAAAGTCGGAATCGGTGCGGAGAAGAAGAGCCGCGTTATTTCCGAAAAAGAGAAGAGAATCACAGCATTCCACGAAGCAGGGCATGCGATCTTGTTCCATGTGCTTCCGGATGTGGGACCTGTATACAGTGTTTCAATCATCCCGACGGGAAGTGCGGGCGGATATACGATGCCGCTTCCGGAAAAGGATGAGATGTTTAATACAAAAGGAAAGATGCTTCAGGATATTACGGTAGCACTTGGCGGACGTGTAGCCGAAGAAGAAGTATTTGATGATATTACAACCGGTGCATCTCAGGATATCAAGCAGGCAACGGGCCTGGCCAAATCCATGGTTACGAAGTTCGGTATGTCAGAGGCAGTCGGACTTATTAACTATGATGATGACAACAATGAGGTGTTCATCGGACGTGATCTGGCGCACACAGCAAGAGGCTACGGAGAGGGCGTGGCGACTGTGATCGACCAGGAAGTAAAGAGAATTATTGATGAATGTTATGACAGAGCAAGACATATCATTAGAAAATATGATGATGTTCTGCATGCATGCGCAGATCTTCTATTGGAAAAAGAAAAGATTTCCCGGGAAGAATTTGAAGCGCTGTTCCCGGAAGATGTATCAGAAGACTAGAAGAAAGCGTGCTCCTTTCCGAGAGCAAAAAATGAGAGAGGTGTTAGTTATATGAATAAGACGGCTTTATTTTGTGATGGAACAGAAGGATATGTGTATCCCCCTGAACCGAAAGAAAGCGAACTGGTGACATTCCGGTTCCGTACGGCGAAGGATGATGTAGACAGAGTAGGGCTTGTGACATCGGCTGACACATATGTAATGGAAAAAGAATGCACACAGGGAGAGTTTGATTATTATACGTTCGAGACACGTCTGGGGGAAGAGCCGTTCAGATATTGTTTCGAAGTGCAGTCTGGGACAGAAAAATATTATTATGGACGATGTGGAATCTCTCGCGAGATCCTGGAGTACTATAATTTTGTTGTAGTACCCGGATTTTCCACACCGGACTGGGCAAAGGGAGCGGTTATGTATCAGATATTTACAGACCGCTTTTATAACGGAGATAAGTCAAATGATGTAGAGACGAATGAGTATTACTACATTGGGGATTATTCGCAGAGAGTAACGAACTGGAACAAATATCCGGCGAACATGGGTGTAAGAGAGTTCTACGGAGGAGACTTGCAGGGAGTCATGGATAAGCTTGATTATCTGCAGGATCTGGGCGTAGAAGTCGTATATTTTAATCCGTTATTTGTGTCACCGTCCAACCACAAATACGATATCCAGGATTATGATTATATCGATCCGCATTATGGAAAGATCGTAGATGACGGAGGCGAGGTGCTTCCGAATGGTGTGACGGACAACAGTCAGGCAACGAAGTATAAAAAACGCACGACAGGTCTTAAGAACCTGGAAGCAAGTAATGAGTCGTTCATTAAACTGGTGGAGGAATTACATCGCCGTGGAATGAAAGTGATTCTGGACGGCGTGTTCAACCACTGTGGTTCATTCAATAAATGGATGGACCGTGAGAGAATTTACGAAGGTGAAGAGGATTATGAACCGGGTGCTTATGTATCGGCAGACAGTCCGTACAGAAGCTACTTCCGTTTCTTCAAAGAAGGACCGGAGAACTGGCCGTATAATGGCAATTACGATGGCTGGTGGGGACATGATACTCTGCCGAAACTGAATTACGAAGATTCTGTAAAACTGGAAAATTATATCTTATATATCGGACGGAAATGGGTATCGCCGCCGTATAATGTAGATGGATGGCGTCTGGATGTGGCAGCAGACCTGGGACGCAGCAATGAATACAATCACGAGTTCTGGCAGAAATTCCGAAGAGCCGTGAAAGATGCAAATCCGAATGCACTGATCCTTGCCGAACATTACGGCGATCCGAGTGACTGGCTTAAGGGGGATGAGTGGGATACCGTTATGAACTATGATGCGTTCATGGAGCCGGTTACATGGTTCCTGACCGGAATGGAAAAGCATAGTGATGAGGCGAGAGAAGAGCTCCTTGGCAACATCGATAACTTTATCGGTTCGATGGCACATCACATGTCGAACATGCTGACTCCGTCACTTCAGGTGGCGATGAATGAGCTTTCCAACCATGATCATTCCAGATTCTTAACGAGAACGAATCACATGGTTGGCCGTGTGGAACATCTGGGACCGGAAGCTGCGAACGAGTATGTGAATAAAGCGGTTATGCGTGAAGCGGTTGTTATGCAGATGACCTGGGTCGGAGCTCCGACGGTATATTATGGTGATGAGGCTGGTGTCTGTGGATTTACAGATCCGGATAACAGAAGAACCTATCCGTGGGGACATGAAGATCAGGAACTGATCGCATTCCACAAAGAAGCAATCCGCATCCACAAAGAGCATCCGGCACTTAAGACCGGTTCGTTGAAGATCCTTGGCGGAGAGGAAAATATCCTGTCTTATGCGAGATTTAAAGGGCATGACCGGATCATTGTTGTGATCAATAACCGCAGCGAACGTGCGGAAGTAAAAGTTCCTGTATGGGAAGCAGAGATTCCGATAAAATGCCGCATGAAACGTCTGCTATATTCTTACAAAGAAGGATATACAACAGAGTACGAAGAGTATCTGGTAGAAGACGGAGAAGTGGTTGCGAACATGGGACCACATTCGGCACTTGTACTGGGAATGAGAAATGAAGAGGATCATGACTGGCTGTATATTTTGTAGAATGGGTATGGACCGGCTAATAGTGAATTTTGTAAAGAAGATACAAACAGACTAATAGTGAAATAAAGAAAATAAAAAGATTACCGGAAAATGTAGTGCGTTTTCCGGTAATCTTTTTTTACGTTTTTATACAAACATAATAATGTGAGATCTGGTTTCGATAATGCAAAATTATATTATTTTGTAAGAACTTCTACACCATCTTCTTTAATAAGAACCATATATTCAATCTGAGCAGAAAGACCGTCGTCATCCGTATAAACGGTCCATCCGTTGTCTTCATCTACATAGAATTCCGGAGAACCCTGATTGATCATCGGCTCGATCGTGAACATCATACCAGGAACCAGAACCATCTCACTGCCCTTCGGAGTAACATAACTTACGAATGGCTCTTCGTGGAATTCCAGACCGATTCCATGGCCGCCGATCTCCTCTACGACAGAATATCCATTTTCCTGTGCATGTGAATTGATCGCGTAAGCAATGTCTCCAAGATGTCCCCAAGGTTTTGCTGCTTTAAGTCCAAGCTCTACGCATTCTTTTGTAACACGGATAATACGTTCGGCTTCCGGTGATACGTCACCGATCGTGAACATACGGGATGCATCAGAGAAATATCCGTTTAAAATCGTAGACACATCTACGTTGATGATATCTCCATCGATTAGAATCTCATTTTCACTTGGGATACCGTGGCAGATGACGTTGTTGATGGAAGTACATACGCTCTTCGGGAATCCCTCATAATTCAGAGGCGCCGGGATTCCTCCGTGCTCTGTTGTGAAATCATATACAAGTTTGTCAATTTCGGCAGTGCTCATTCCTGCATGAATATGAGCTGCTACATGGTCGAGAACTGCGGTGTTCAGTTCTGCACTTTTTTTGATCATTTCAATCTGTTCCGGTGTCTTCAGTAATGAACGGTCAGGAACGATCTGGCCTTTGGACGCAAGTGTCCACAATTTTATATCTAACTTATCCACAATACTACCTGCTTTCTACACAAATTTTCCACATGTATTATAGCACGTTTTGGAAAAAGAGACAGGGGAATTTTTGTCAATAGGATTGCTGCAAATGAAAAATCCTTTGTCCCTTATTGTCTCCACCATAAAAATAAGTTATAATTTTACTGGTATTGTATACAGAATGTGGATAAACTATTATGGTTCATAGTAATGATAAAGTTATACACAGGCAACATAGAAAGGAGCAGACATATGTTAAGAATAGGAATGCTTACAAGCGGCGGCGACTGTCAGGCACTGAATGCAGCGATGAGAGGCGTCGTAAAGGGGCTTTTTTCAAAACGAGATGATGTAGAGATTTATGGATTTCAAGATGGATATAAAGGTTTGATCTATTCGAACTTTAAGATGCTTACGTCAAAAGACTTTTCGGGGATTCTGACACTTGGTGGAACGATTCTGGGAACATCCAGACAACCGTTCAAGTTAATGAGAGTACCGGATAAGGACGGAATTGACAAAGTAGAGGCAATGAAACATACTTACCACAAGCTGAATCTGGACTGCCTGGTAATCCTTGGGGGAAATGGAACACACAAATCAGCCAATATGCTGAGAGAAGAAGGACTTAATGTGGTAACACTTCCGAAGACGATTGATAACGATCTCTGGGGAACGGACATGACATTCGGATTCCAGAGTGCGGTAGACATTGCAACAGATACAATTGACAGGATCCATACAACAGCAACGTCTCACAGCCGTGTATTTATCGTGGAAGTAATGGGGCACAAAGTAGGATGGGTAACACTTCATGCAGGAATTGCCGGCGGTGCCGATATTATTCTGCTTCCGGAGATGCCATATGACATCAATTCAGTAGTTGAAGCAATTGAAAAGCGCGGCAAAGCAGGAAAGAGATTCACAATTATTGCTGTTGCAGAAGGTGCGATTTCAAAAGAAGATGCAGCGCTTTCAAAGAAGGAATTAAAAGAGAAAAAAGCAAAGAAGAAATACCCTTCTGTTGCATATGAACTTGCTGAGAAGATTCAGGAAAAAACAGATAAAGAAGTAAGAATTACTGTGCCTGGACATACACAGCGAGGCGGCTCTCCGTGTGCATATGACCGTGTGCTTGCAACAAGACTTGGTGCAGAAGCTGCGAGAGCAATTCTGGAAGGTGATTTTGGATGTATGGTAGGAACAAAGAATCAGGAGATTATCCGTGTACCATTGTCAGAAGTTGCCGGAAAATTAAAATATGTAGATCCAAAGGCATCGATCATTAAAGAAGCAAAAACCATCGGTATCAGCTTCGGTGATGAATAAGATACACAGGTTAAGCAGGATCTGCATTTAGACAAGGAGTGTAAAGAATGTCATATACGGCATTATACCGTAAATTCCGTCCGGATGAATTCGAAGATGTAAAAGGACAGGATGCGATCGTCCGGACGCTTAAGAACCAGATCAATGCAGACCGTATCGGACATGCATATCTGTTCTGCGGGACAAGAGGAACCGGTAAGACGACGGTTGCAAAAATATTTGCGAAAGCAGTCAACTGCGAACATCCGGTAGACGGAAGTCCGTGCGGGGAGTGCGCAATGTGCAAGTCGATCGCAGCGGGTACATCGATGAACGTGATCGAGATCGATGCGGCATCGAATAATGGTGTGGATAATATCCGAGAGATCCGTGAAGAAGTCACATACCGTCCGACAGAAGGAAAATATAAAGTATATATTATCGACGAGGTGCATATGCTGTCGATCGGTGCGTTCAATGCATTGTTAAAAACATTGGAAGAACCGCCGGAATATGTTATATTTATTCTTGCGACAACGGAGGCACACAAGATCCCGATTACGATCTTAAGCCGTTGTCAGCGATATGATTTTAAGAGAATTTCCATTGAAACGATCGCAGCAAGACTGCGGGAACTGATTGATAAAGAAGGATGGGACGTAGAAGATAAGGCGGTTCGTTATATTGCGAAGATGGCGGACGGTTCCATGCGAGATTCATTAAGTCTTCTGGATCAGTGTGCCGCGTTCTATATGAATGAGACACTGACATATGATCATGTACTGGAAGTGCTGGGAGCGGTGGATACGGAAGTGTTCAGCCGGCTTTTAAGACAGCTGCTTGCGATGGATGTGCATCAGGTGATCGAAACGATCGATGAGCTGGTGATGCAGGGAAGAGAACTGTCCCAGCTTGCGGCAGATTTCACATGGTATCTGCGAAATCTCCTTCTGGTGAAGAGTTCGGATAATATGGAAGATGTACTGGATGTGTCGTCTGAAAATCTTGCACTTTTAAAAGAAGAAGCACAGATGATCGACAGCGATACGCTGATCCGTTACATCCGAATTTTCTCAGATCTGACGAACCAGTTAAAATATGCGACCCAGAAGAGGGTACTTCTGGAAGTGACACTGATCAAATTGTGCCGTCCGGCGATGGATCAGAACAAAGATGCATTACTGGACCGCATCCGTGCAATCGAGAAGCAGCTCGAAGAGGGGGCGTGGGAAGCACCGGTCAGAGAACGCATCGTATATGCATCGGATGCAAAAGAGGCGGGAGAACCGAAGCCAAAGCCGGAACTTCCGCAGGCATTGAACGAAGATGTGAAAGCGGTGGCAAAAGATTTCCGGATGATCATCAATGAGGCTTCCCCGATGCTCAGAACCTATCTGAAAAAGGCAAGACTGAGTGCAGGAGAAGGCAACAGGCTTCTGATCGTACTGCCGGATGAACTGAGCGCAAGTGCGGTGGCAACACCGGAACATAAAGAAGAGATCCAGTCACTGATCGAGCAGAAGATTGGCAAAAAAGTAGAGATAGACGTCCGCCAGATGGAGGCAGGACGCAGATTCGAGGATCACTTTGTGGATCTGGAGAATCTGATCAATATGGAAATTACTGTAGAAGACGAATAGGAGGATATTATCATGGCAAAAAGAGGTGGATTCCCAGGCGGCGGAATGCCGGGAAATATGGCAAATCTGATGAAACAGGCACAGAAGATGCAGCGTCAGATGGAAGAACAGGCAAAGGAAATGGAGACAAAAGAATTCAGTGCAACTGCAGGCGGCGGTGCTGTTGAAGTTACTGTTTCCGGAAGCAAGAAGATCTTAAAAGTAAAACTGGATGAAGAAGTTGTAGATCCGGATGATGTAGAGATGCTGGAAGATCTGCTTGTGGCAGCAGTCAACGAAGCATTGGAGAAAGTAGACGCAGAGACAACTTCTGCAATGTCTAAGTTCACCGGCGGCATGGGCGGCGGAATGCCGGGATTATTCTAGGAGAAATTTAAGGAGAAGGTTCCGGGAGAATTATTCTTACAGGGAGTTAAAAACTATGGATTATTACAGTAATCAGATGAGCAAACTGATCGAGGAACTGTCATGTCTTCCGGGAATCGGAGCAAAATCTGCGGCAAGACTTGCATTTCATCTGATCCATATGCCGGTTGATGATGTAAAGAGACTGGCTTCTACAATGGTGGAAGCCAGAGAGAACATAAAATATTGCAAAGAATGTTATACACTGACGGATCAGGAACTGTGTCCGATCTGCAGCAACAGTAATCGTGATCACCAGACGATCATGGTAGTGGAGAATACGAGAGACCTTGCGGCATACGAAAAGACCGGAAAATATAACGGTGTATACCACGTGCTTCACGGAGCAATCTCTCCGATGCTTGGTATCGGTCCGGAAGATATCAAACTGAAGGAACTGATCGAACGTCTGCAGGGAGATGTGAAAGAAGTGATTATTGCCACGAACTCAAGCCTGGAAGGTGAGACGACAGCAATGTATATC
>OIOH01000207.1_pt1 | contig 11582 bp, 8 predicted proteins | sample 1585501 | NCBI WGS metagenome assembly OIOH01 (sample SAMN02674597, study PRJEB24791) | human gut metagenome, SKBSTL013 | isolation source: stool | host: Homo sapiens | place: USA
TTCCACAGGGGCAGGTCGCTGCCGTCGCCATAATTGCCGCCGTAGTTGCGGGGCCAGCTGCGCCATGCGTTGGGGTAGGCCTTGAGCTGACTGTCGGAAAGGCCCATCAGGCCGTTCTTGCGGCAGTAGTCCTCATCCCGGATGACCATGTCCTGCTTCTGGTACAGGGGCGAGTTGTTGAGCATGGTGGACCAGTTCACCAGCCCGTACTCCACGCCCAGTGCATAGGCGCCGATAGGCTTGATGGTAGAGCCGGTCTGCCGCTCCACGCTGTAGGCGCGGTTCAGCGAGAGGCTCTTGGTCTTTTCGCCCAGACCGCCCGCGATGGCCAGCACGTTGCCGTCGTAGTCCAGCGTGACCATGGCCGCCTGGGTGCGCACATTGCGGTAATAATACACGGTGCCGTCCTCGGCAACGCGGGTCTTGGGGGTACCGTCCTCGTTCATCACCTGTACATCGTCGTCCGAGATGGAGGTCACCTCTTCCTCATGCCAGCCGGCCGGGAAGTAGGCATCGTCCGTGTTGAGCATCAGGTTTTCCATGGCGGACTGCGCCTTGGTGTTCACAGTCGACTCAACGGTAAAGCCGCCGGTGTACAGCATCTTCTGGGCGTCCGCCTCCGAGATGCCCTCCTTGGCCATGATGTCCTCCACCACTTCCTGGAACAATGCATCGGTGAAGTAGGAGGTCACGGAGGTGTTCTTCTTGTCGCTGTCGTCCTCCGCCAGCGTCAGGGGCTGGGCGGCGGCGTTGCGGGAGTCCTCCTCGCTGATCACACCTTGCTGCCACATGTTGTACATGATGAAGTTTCGGCGGTTGATCAGGTTCTCAGGGTTGGTGTAGGGGTTGTAGTTGGTGGGGTTCTTGGTGATGGAAGCGATGGTGGCACACTCCCACAGGGTCAGCTCGCTGACGTCCTTGTTGAAGTACTCGTTGGCCGCCGTCTGAACGCCCTGGATGGTGCCGGTGAAGCTGATGGTGTTCAGGTACGCCTCCAGGATGGTCTCCTTGGAGTAACTGCGGCTCAGGCAGAGCGCACGGTAGATCTCACGCAGCTTACGCAGAGCGCCCTCGATGCCGCTGGCGCTGTTGTCATCGGTCAGGTTCTTGATGAGCTGCTGCTCCAGCGTGGATGCGCCCTGCTTGGAACTGTAAATAGGCAGCAGATACTCGTTGATCATTGCGCCGATGGTGCGCTTGAAGTTGACGCCGGGCTCTGAGTAGAAGTCCTTATCCTCGGTGCAGATGAACGCATACTGCAAGTTGGAAGGGATCTGCTCAAGGTCTGCCCACACGCGGTGGCTGTTGGAAGAGCGCAGGGTGGCATACTCCACCTGTGCGCCGGTATCCGGGTCGGTAGCCACCACCATACTGGACTGGCTCAACTGGATGTTGTCCAAGTCCAGCAGGTCGCCGTCGTTGGCAGTAGCCTGCACCACATAGAACACCATGCCCACAGCCACCACGCTGCCCAGCATGATGCCAAGGCAGAGCACCGTAGCGATGGTGCGGCCGATAAACCGCAGGATGGGGTGTTTGCTCTTTTCCTTCGGCGGCTTGGGAGTTTTGGGTGCTTTGGGTGCGCGGGTACGGTTTTCCGCTGCGGAGTGTACCTCGCGGCGGCTCTGGGAAACATTGACCTTACGTCCCACCGGGCGGGCAGGCTGCTCCTCGCCGCCCCGATGGATCTTTCTCATCTCATTGTTGGAGATAGGGATCGCCTCCTGACATTTCAAGACTGTTGCCGGGCATTGCTGCGCCGGGCTTTATCCACATCGTTTGTGACACGAAACTTCAAACTGCAATACCATATTATAGCACGCACGCCCCAGCCGGGCAAGAACCAATCTTTGCGCGCTGAGCAGATATAAATAGTATAGCACACTCCGCCACGGAAAGTACAGTGCCCGTGTGTGAAAATTGTCTGCCATCCGCCCAAATGGGGTATACTTACCGGGGAAGGGAGTGTTTTTTATGCGCAAGCTGTCTGTCTGCCTGTTCTACGGGCTTTGCGTATTCACCATTGTATTCAGTCTGTTCTGGATGGCGCTGCCAAAGCTGCCGCTGTCCCAAAGCCCCGCCGGATCCGAGACCGATCCCGTCTCTCCCCTGAGCCTTGCCGCGCAGGCAGTGCCCCAGACGGACACCGCCCGCTACTGCCTGCGGGACAGCGGCGGACGGGTGGCGGTGTACACCTGCCGCGCCGACGGCACCCCGGGCACTTTGATTCGCGTGACCGGCATCTACACCAATCTTCTGCCGGAAAACGACGCTTTGCGCATCAAGCGCGGGCTTGTGGTCAACAGCCCCCGGGAGCTGGACCTGCTGCTGGAGGATCTGGGGGAATAAATGCAATAGGCCGCTGCACGATGTGCAGCGGCCTATTGCATTTATAGGATTCAAGCTTCCATTTCTTCCAGCGGCACAAGGTATTCCTTGCGGCACTGCTCGTATTCCAGCATATAGTCCTTGCTGGGGTTGTGGTGCATAATGCTTTTCAGGGTGTGGGAGTCGTAATCATCGCCGGCCTCCATGCCCACCATGCGCACCGCAATGTTGGAGCAGTGGTCGGAGATACGCTCGGCGTTGTTCAGCACATCTAGGAACACCACGCCGGTGTCGATGGAGCAAATGCCGTCCTTCAGGCGGCGGATGTGCTGGTCACGCAGACGCTCCACCATTACATCAATGATCTCCTCCAGCGGCTCCACCTGTGCAGCCTTCTGGGTATCATCGTTTTCAAAGGCCTCGTCCGTCAGAACCAGAATGCGCTCCAATGCGGCATCCAGCAATTGCAGTTCCTTTTTAGCGCTTTCGCTGAAGCTGGCTTCCTTGTCGTACAGCTCCTCGGCCTTTTCCATGATGTTCACGGCATAGTCGCCGATGCGCTCGAACTCGGTGACAAAGTTCAGCAGCTCGGTCACTGCGTGGCTCTCGTCATCGCCCAGTTCCTGATCGGTCAGCTTGATCAGGTAGTTGGTGATCTCCACCTCCATACGGTCGATCAGGTTCTCGCGCACCTTGATGGCACTCACGGTTTCCTCGTCCATCTTCAAAAGCAGCGGCGCAGCCAGACCCACGTTGCGGGCGGCGCGGCGGGACATCTTGATCACCGCGTTCTTAGCCTGCTGCAGAGCCACAGCCGGGCTCTTGTACAGACGCTCGTCCAGCACCGGCATACTCAGTTCCTGTGCTTCCTCCACGCTGCTGGGCACTGTGAGCATCGCCAAGCGGCTCAGCACTCCGCTGCAAGGCAGGAACAGCAGCATAGCGCATACACTGGACATGGTATGGATGTTTGCAATGGAGCTCTTGTTCATCACATCGCCCCACATGGGGATGCCGATGGTGAACTGCACCGCATAGATCAGCGCCAGCAGGATCACGCTGCCGATGACGTTGAAATACAGGTGGATGAGCGCTGCCCGCTTACCATCCTTGGAGGAGCCGCCGATGGTGAGCAGCGGGGTGAACGCCGTACCGATATGCGCGCCCAGAATGATAGGAATGGCAGAGCTGAAGGTGACAAGCCCTGTGCTGGACAGTGCCTGCAAAATACCCACGGAGGCGGAGGAGGACTGGATGATCACGGTGACCACCACGCCCACCAGAACACCCAGAATGGGGTTGGTCATGGTGACGAACAGATTCTGAAAAACTGCGCTCTCCCGCAGGGGTGCTACGCCGGTATCCATCAGGCTCATGCCGGTAAACAGGATACCGAAGCCCAGCATGATCTGGCCGATGTTCTTCTTTTTGGCATTGCGGAGGAACACATAAAAAATGCAGCCAATAAACGCCACCACGGGGGCAAAGGTCTTGGGCTGGATCAAGGTCAGCCACAGGCTGTCGCCTGAGATATCCGCCATGCGGATCAACTGACCTGTTACCGTAGTACCAATATTTGCACCCATGATCACGCCTACCGACTGCGTCAGTGTCATGATACCGGAGTTGACCAGACCAACACAAATAACCACCGTACCAGCCGACGACTGGATGACGCCGGTGATCAGTGTGCCGAAGATCACGCCCTTAATGGTAGAGGAGGTAAGCTTTTGCAATACGCCCTGCATCTTGCCGCCTGCCAGCTTTTCCAGTCCGGCGCCCATGATGGACATACCGTACAAGAACAGCGCAACGCCGCCCAGCAGAGAGGTAATGTGTGTGATATCCATAACGATACTCCTAATATGAAACTTCCCTTTTTATCCTTTACAGCACACAGCTGCCGAAACCTTGCACGTGCACAGCACTTGCCCTGTTCCGGCAGCCGCTTATTTTTATTATACCATCAAAGGGGGCGTCTCAACAAGGTTTATTTTACACGAAAATTACTTTTTTCACACATTCCGCAACATATTTCTGGGTGGCAAACAAAAAGCTTTCCGTTATTTTACATACATTTTACATTATACCATCTCGGATGCGGTATGCCTCCGCTTACCCGGCCAGCTCTTCCATGGCCTCGCGCACCGTATCGGCCGAAAACAGGAACACACCACTGCCGGTGTATACCTCCACATGACTGCCCACATAACGCAACTCAAAATCCTTCATGGTGTTTCCCTCCTGTGTGTCTGTTTTATTCCCGGGACTTCCCCGGTGAACACAGTATCGCATAATTCAGATACCATAAAAAGGACTTTCAAACGTTTTTGCGGATTTTTGCGTAAAAAACAGCGTATGCTCCCCAGTCTGCTCACGCTGTACACGGCCATTTTCCTCGGAGATCAGGTCTTTGGCAGTCCCCGCAGCGCCGCATTTCCGCAGGAAACAGGCGCTGGAGCTGCCGTTTTCCGTCACGCCCCCTCCTGTGAAAATGGGATAGCGGAGCGTCCGCAGACGCTCCGCTATCCCGAAATTAAAAATAAATTTTCCGCTGATAATGGCTATAGCAAAGCGGAAGCCCTTCCAAATCATCCTGCTGTGCAAAGCATTATTCTGCCGCATCCGTCACCCGGACGGGGTAGCCCGTCCGCACACAGCGCACCGCATACCGGGCGTTGCCGCCGGAGGTGCAGGTGAACAGGGTCAGGTCCCAGGCGTCCTCGTCGCTGGCCGTGATCATCTTGTCGATGTCGGTGGGCTGGATGGTCTCCACGTTGGACACCTCATAGCTCCAGCGCTGGCCGTCCATGTCGGTAAAGTACACCTCGCTGCCCAGGGCCAGCCACTTGATGGGGCTGAAGTGCATTGCGTAGTTGTGGCCGCAGATCACAAGATCATCGCCATAGGTGGTGCCGCTGTACCGCCCGGGGGCGATCTTCAGCCCGGCGTAGCTCCACTGCGCCATCACCGGCAGCTCCCGTTCTACCGCCGGGATGGAAAGCACCCCGATGTAGTCCCGCCCTTCCACCTCCACAGTGGTCATCTCCTGCGTCGGGTCCAGCACCGGCTGCGGGGCTGCAGTCTCGTTTTCCTGCTGGTGCTCCGTAATGGTCTTTTGCATGGTCTGCTCCAGCTCGCCCAATACTTCCTGCGAGGCCTTTTCTGCCCGGGCGGCATCCCACCGGTTGTAGCCCAGCAACCCGGCGGCGCATAAGATCAGCACCGCGCCCAGCACCATGCACAGCCTGCCGATTTTCCGTTTCATTGCATTCCATCCTTTATATAATAGTATCCGTCTGCTTCAGTATACCATTCCCCGCTCCGGTTTACAACCGTTCTTGCGGGCGTTTTTTATCGGGCAGCAGCGCGCAGACCAGCCGCACCATCTGCCCGGTCAGGGGCAGCCACACCAGCGCGCACAGTACGTTAAATAAGGTGTGTGCGTTGGCGATCTGCCGGGCGATCACGGCGCACTCCACCCCTGCGGGCGAGCACAGCCGCACCAGCGCCGCAAAGGGCTGCAAGAGTGCGCAGCACACCGCCGCTCCGCTCAGGTTGAAGATGGCGTGGGCTGCCGCCACCCGCTTGGCGTCTCTTCCCTGCCCGATGGCGGCAAGCACCGCCGTGATGGTGGTGCCGATGTTATCCCCCAGCAAAATGGGAATGGCCGCCGTCAGCCCCAGCAGGCTGTGCACGCCGTCTGCCCCGGGCTGCGCCGCCATGCTTTGCAGCAGCGCCACTGTGGCAGAGCTGCTTTGCACCGTTAAGGTCATGCAGACGCCCGCCAGCAGCCCATGCAAAGGGCTTTGCTGCACCCGGGCAAGCTCCAGCCGGAGCAGAGGGCTTTGCAGCAGCGGTTCCATGGCGCTGCGCATCACCGTAACGCCCTCGAACAGCAGCCCAAAGCCGAACACCGCCTCGCCCACGCAGCGGCCCCGCCAGTTTTTGCAGGCCAGACAGAGCAGCACCCCGCCAAACAACAGCAGATACCGCCAGCTTTCCACCCGGAACGCCAGCAACTGTGCTGTGACCGTTGTGCCGATATTCGCTCCGAACACCACCGGCACCGCCTGCCGCAGCTGCAACAGCCCCGCCGCCAGAAAGGCAATCACCATGACCGTGACCGCCGAGCTGCTTTGCAGCACCGCCGTGACCGCCGCCCCGCTCAGCAGCCCTGCCGCCGGGTTTGCGGTGCACCGCGCCAGCAGGCCGCGCAGACGCCTGCCCGCTCCCTGCTGCACCGCCCGACACAGGCTGTCCGTCCCGTATAAAAACAGCGCCAATCCGCCGAATACCTGTAACAACACTTGGAATCCCTGCTCCATCCGCACCCTCCGTTTCTGCCTGTCCTTTATTTTTATGCAGCGAGAGCCGGTTTGCGCATTGACAAAGCCTACAAGTTTTTTGTGAATTTTTGTTTAATATTTCCCCATTCTCTTGCAATCCGGCTGCAAAAGGAATATTCTTATCAAGCGTTAATACTTAACAGCTGTTAAGTATTTGAAAAATGCAAACGAGGAGGGACTGTCGTGTCCGAGCCAAGTACCCCCAGCTTTCAGGGGATGTGCCACTTTATCGGGCAGCTGAGCAAGGCATCCAAGGCCGGGATACGGGCGGCGCTGGCTGATTGCCCCAAATGCCACTTTAATATGCTGGAAGGCCTGCTGCATTCCATCAACTGCCACGGAAAGGACGGCGCTATCTATGTCTCCGACCTTGCCCGAGAGATCCGTCAGCCGCTGCCGGCGGTCTCGCGCGGGCTGCGGCTGATGGAGCAGGACGGCACTGTGGTGCGGGAACCGGACCCCGCCGACCGCCGCAAAACGCTGGTGCGCGTCACCCCCAAGGGGTATGAGCTGTGCCACCAGTGTGAGCAGGCTCTGCGCGACTACTTTGCCAGCGTGCTGGCACGGTTAGAGCCGGAGCAGGTAGCCCAGATGGACGCGCTGCGCGGCGCGCTGATGGATGCCATTCTTGCGGAAAATGCCGCGCGCAACATTGACCCGAAGGGAGAAACGAACCATGACAAAGATCTTTAAGCAGCTGGCCCGTCACTGGGCCGTCTGCCTCGTGGTGTTCGCACTGCTGTTCGTGCAGGCGTACTGCGATCTGTCGCTGCCGGACTACACCAGCAAGATCGTGGACACCGGCATCCAGCAGGGCGGCATTGAAAGTCCCCTGCCCCAGACGCTGCGCAAGAGCACGCTGGACACGCTGAGCCTGCTGATGAGCGAAGAGGATGCACAAAAGCTGCAAAACGCCTACCAGTACTACCTGCAGGACGATGGCGTGCTGCAGCTGCGCTCTGACCTGACCGAGGACGAGCGCACCGCACTGGAGGACGCCGTGACCACCCCGGACATCGTGCTGTATATGGCTGCCGCACAGGCCGCCAACACCCCCGCTGGGCAGAACAGCATGGGCATGACCGGCCTTGCCGAGATGCCCTCTGCCGCTGCGGACACCGACACCGAGACCGTTACCCCCACGGCAGCAGATCTGGACACCGTTTGCAGCCAGTTTGCCGCCATGAGCCAGATGCCCGGTTTTGACCGCAGTATGCTGCAAAAGCAGCTGGACAGTGCCATGAGCCAGATGGACAGCACCCTGCTGGAAAACCTGAAAAGCCAGTCTTTGCTGCTGGTGCAGCTGGAATACGAGGCACAGGGCGTTGCACGGAATGTGCAGATGGGTTACCTGTTCCGGGTGGGCGGCCAGATGCTTGCCCTTACTCTGCTGATGGTGGTCGTGGCTGTGGCCGTGGGCTTCCTTGCCTCCCGGGTATCTGCCGCCATCGGCCGCGACCTGCGCCGGGAGACCTTCTCCAGCGTTATCGGCTTCTCCAATGCAGAGATCGAGAATTTTTCCACCGCCTCCCTCATCACCCGCACCACCAACGATATCCAGCAGGTGCAGTTCGTCTGCGTCATCCTGCTGCGCATGGTGGCCTACGCGCCCATTCTGGGCATTGGCGGCGTGCTGCATGTTGTAGGCAGCAGCAGCGGCCTTTCCTGGATCGTGGTGCTGGACGTGGCACTGCTTTTGTTGCTGCTGCTCTTCCTGATGAGCGTTGCCATGCCCAAATTCAAGGTGATGCAGCAACTGGTGGACTGGCTGAATCTGGTCAGCCGCGAAATTTTGACCGGCATCATGCCAGTGCGCGCCTTCAGCCGCGAAAAGTTTGAGGAGCAGCGCTTTGACAAGGCCAACCGGGAGCTGATGGGCACCCAGCTGTTCACCAACCGCGCTATGGTGGCTATGATGCCCTTTATGACCCTGATCATGAACGGCACCAGTCTGCTCATCGTCTGGTTCGGCGGCAAGGCCATGGATGCCGGCACTATGCAGGTGGGCGAAATGATTGCCTTTATCACCTACACCATGCAGATCGTCATGTCCTTTTTGATGCTGGCCATGGTGGCTGTCATGCTGCCCCGCGCCGGTGTGGCTGCGGATCGTATCGACGAGGTCATCCGCACCAAAGCCACCATCCACGACCCGGACGAAGCCGCCGCAAAGGCTGCACAGGCGCATACTGGCTGGCAGGGCGTTGTGCAGTTCGAGGATGTGAGCTTCCGTTACCCCGGTGCAGACAGCGATGCGCTGGAGCACATCAGCTTTACCGCAAAGCCCGGCGAGACCACCGCCATCATCGGCTCCACCGGCTGCGGCAAGTCCACCCTGCTCAACCTGATCCCCCGCTTTTACGATGTGACCGGCGGCAAGGTGACCGTGGACGGCATTGACGTGCGCGAGATGCCGCAGGCACAGCTGCACGACCTGCTGGGCTATGTGCCCCAGAAGGGTGTGCTGTTCAGCGGCACCATTGACAGCAACCTGAAATTCGGCGGCGAGGATATCACCGATGCACAGGTGCACAAAGCCGCCGCCATTGCGCAGGCCACTGATTTTATCGAGGCAAAGTCCGAAGGCTATCAAAGCCCCATTGCACAGGGCGGCTCCAACGTATCCGGCGGCCAGAAGCAGCGGCTTTCCATTGCCCGGGCAATTGCCAAGAACCCCAAGGTCTATCTGTTTGACGACAGCTTCTCGGCACTGGACTACAAGACCGATGTAACGCTGCGCCGCGCTTTGAAGGCACAGACCGACAACGCCACCGTGATCATTGTGGCACAGCGCATTTCCACCGTGCTGCACGCAAACCAGATCCTTGTACTGGACGAAGGCAGGCTGGTGGGCAAGGGCACCCACGCCCAGCTGATGGTCAGCTGCCCGGAATATCAGGAGATCGCCCGCAGCCAGCTGAGCCAGAAGGAGCTGGCGCTGGATACCCTGAATACAGAAAAGGAGGGTGAGTGATATGCCCAGACCCGGACGTCCCACCACCGAGCGCGCCAAAAACTTTAAAGGCACGCTGCGGCAGCTCATCCGCACCATGAGCCACTACAAGCTGCCCCTTGCGGCAGCCATGTTGTTTGCAATTCTTTCTACCATCTTCAACATTGCAGGCCCCAAGGTGCTGGCAAAGGCCACCACCGCCCTTGCCACCGGCTGGATCGCCCGGCTGCGTGGCACCGGCAGCATCGATTTTGTGTATATCGGCCGCATCCTGCTGTTTTTGTTGGGGATGTACCTGCTGAGCAGCGCCTTCAGCTTTATTCAGGGCTGGCTGATGACCGGCCTTTCTCAGAAGGTCTGCTACGACTTCCGTCGCCAGATCAGTGAAAAGATCAACCGCCTGCCGCTGGCGTACTTTGAAAAGCGCACCGTGGGCGAGGTGCTCTCCCGCATCACCAACGATGTGGACACACTGGGCCAGAGCCTGAACCAAAGCATCACCCAGCTGATCACCAGCGTGACCACCATGATCGGTGTGCTGGTGATGATGCTCTCCATCAGCCCCCGCATGACCCTGATCGCCCTGCTGATCTTACCGGTATCGCTGGCGCTGGTGCTGGTGGTGGTCAAGTTCAGCCAGAAGTACTTCAAGGCACAGCAGGCCACGCTGGGCGTGGTCAACGGTCAGGTCGAGGAGATCTACGCCGGCCACAATGTGGTCAAGGCGTTTAACCGCGAGGCCGTGGTACTGGCAGACTTCAACGCCGCCAACGATAAGCTGTACGAATCCGCATGGAAAAGCCAGTTCCTCTCGGGCCTTATGATGCCCATCATGAACTTTGTGGGCAACCTGGGCTATGTGGCGGTGGCCATCGTGGGCAGCATTTTTGCCGCAAACGGCGTTATCACCATTGGTGATATTCAGGCCTTTATCCAGTACGTCAAAAACTTTACCCAGCCCATCCAGCAGCTTTCGCAGGTGTCCAATATGCTGCAAAGCATGGCCGCTGCCGCCGAGCGGGTGTTCGAGTTTTTGAACGAGCCGGAGGAGGAGCAGCTGGCCGACCCCGCCCGCCGCGCCGACCCCGCCGACATTGACGGACAGGTCACCTTTGACCATGTGCGCTTCGGCTACACCCCGGACAAGACCGTCATCCACGACTTCAGCTGCACGGTGCAGCCCGGCCAGAAGGTAGCCATCGTGGGTCCCACCGGTGCGGGCAAGACCACCATGGTCAAGCTGCTGATGCGCTTTTACGATGTGGACGCCGGTTCTATCACCCTGAACGGCCACAATGTGCGGGACTTTGACCGCAGCGCTCTGCGCGAGGGCTTTGGCATGGTGTTGCAGGACACATGGCTGTTTAAGGGCACCATCATGGAGAACATCCGCTACGGCCGGCTGGACGCCACCGATGAAGAGGTGATTGCTGCCGCAAAGGCTGCCAACGCCGACCACTTTATCCGCACCCTGCCCGGCGGCTACCAGATGGAGCTGAACGAGGACGCCTCCAACGTCAGTCAGGGACAAAAGCAGCTGCTCACCATCGCCCGCACCATTCTGGCAGATAACCGCATCCTGATTTTGGACGAGGCTACCAGCAGCGTGGATACCCGCACCGAGCAGCGCATCCAGACCGCCATGGACCGCCTGATGGAGGGGCGCACCAGCTTTGTCATCGCCCACCGCCTTTCCACCATCCGCGATGCCGACCTCATTCTTGTGATGCGGGACGGCGACATTGTGGAGCAGGGCACCCACGACCAGCTGATCGAGGCCGGCGGCTTCTACGCCGACCTGTACAACAGCCAGTTCGAGGACGTGGTGGATTAAAGCACCTGTCATCACAATATAATTGCAAAAAGAGCACCTGTTGCCTTTTTAGGGCAATAGGTGCTCTTTGTTTTACCCTCTCAGTCATCGCTGCGCGATGCCAGCTCCCCCGAGAGGG
>OIOH01000211.1_pt1 | contig 11522 bp, 8 predicted proteins | sample 1585501 | NCBI WGS metagenome assembly OIOH01 (sample SAMN02674597, study PRJEB24791) | human gut metagenome, SKBSTL013 | isolation source: stool | host: Homo sapiens | place: USA
CGACGCTCTTCCGATCTCTGGCCGGCTGCGGCGTGGCGCTGAAGCTGGTGCTGGCCCTGGGGGGCGAGAGCCGGGAGGAGGCCCTGCTGTCCCGCTACTGCACCCTGGCCGCCATCGGCACCGTGGCCGACGTGATGCAGATGTCCGACGAAAACCGCACCATCGTGTCCCGGGGCCTGGCGTCCATCAGCCGGTCGGACTTCATCGGCCTCCACGCCCTGCTGCATGAGGCGGGCCTGTCCGACAAAACCGTCACCTCCGTGCAGATTGGCTTCGTCCTGGCCCCCCGCATCAACGCCGCCGGGCGCATGGGCGCGGCGGACATGGCGGCGGACCTGCTGCTGTGCACCGATCCCCACCGGGCGGAGCACCTGGCCCGGGAGCTGTGCGCCCTGAACCGGGAGCGCCAGGCCGTGGAGCAGGAGATCTACTCCCAGGCCGTGGAACAGATCGAGGAGACCCCGCCCCAGGAGCGCAGCGCCCTGGTGCTGGCCTCCGACACCTGGCACCAGGGGGTGGTAGGCATCGTGGCCTCCCGCCTTTCGGAAAAATACGCCTGTCCCAGCTTTATGATCCACCTGTCCGGCGGCACCGGCAAGGGCTCCTGCCGCAGCTGGGGCGGGTTCAATCTGTTCGCCGCGCTGGAGTCCTGCTCCGACCTGCTGCTGGGCTTCGGCGGCCATGAGCTGGCGGCGGGCTTTACCATTGAAGAAAAGAACATCCCCGCCTTCCGGCAGCGGATGAACCAATACGCCAGCCGGTTCCGGGGCGGCAAGGCCCCGGTGTCCTGCCTGCAGGTGGACGTGCCCATCGGCCAGGCGGGCCGGGTGAACCTGGCGGAGGTGGAGGCCCTGGACGCCTTAGAGCCCTACGGGGCGGGCAACGCCCGGCCGGTGTTCTGCCTGCGGGGCGCCACGTTGGACCGGCTTCAGAACGTGGGCCAGAACCGGCACCTGAAGCTGCGCCTGACCAAGGGCAGCGCCCAGTTTGACGGCATCTTCTTCTCCGCCGTGGCCCAGACCTGTGGCGTGGCCCCCGGCGACCGGGTGGACGCCGCCTTCTATCTTCAGATCAACGAGTTCCGCAGCAGCCGCACCGTCCAGATGCAGATGGTGGATATCCGTCCCTCCCTTACCGGCAGCACCCGGGAGGAGGAGTCCCTGGAGCTGGTGGACCGCTGCCTGCGGGGGGACGAACTGCGTCCCCGGGACGCCGTGCGCCTGCTGCCCTCCCGGGACCAGTGCGTGAGCCTGTGGCGGGCCCTGCAGCACGCGGTGCCCCCCGACGGACTGGAAACGGACTATCTGCCGCTGCTGCGGCGGCTGTCCGGGGCGCTGCAGGGGGCGGAGCCCTTTTTGCGGACGGTGCTGTGCCTGGAGGTGTTCCGGGAACGGGGCCTGCTGCAGTGCTGCCGCCTGGGCGACAGCATAAGCCTGCATCTCACCAGCCAGGGCAAGAAGGTAGCCCTGGACCGTTCGGAATATCTGCTGCGCCTGCATCAGGCGCTGGACGCATCGAAAGGAGGGGCACGCTGATGACAGTGGATGAACGATACCAACGCCTGGAGGACACGGTGCGGGCCTATAACCCCACCGCCAGCTTCGACAAGATCCGGGCCGCTTATGAATTTGCCGCCGCCGCCCACCAGGGCCAGCTGCGCAAGGATGGCTCACCCTTTGTGACCCACCCCCTGGCCGTGGCCCAGATCGTGGCCGAGGAGCTGCACCTGGACTCCGAGTCCATCGAGGCCGCCCTGCTCCACGACACCATTGAGGACACCGCCGCCACCCATGAGGACATCGCCAAGCAGTTCTCCCCTACGGTGGCGGACCTGGTGGAGGGGGTCAGCAAGCTGACCCGGGTCCACTATACCTCCAAGGCCCAGGAGCAGATGGAAAACCTCCGGAAAATGCTGCTGGCCATGTCCAAGGACATCCGGGTGATCCTCATCAAGGTCTCCGACCGGCTCCACAATATGCGCACCATGGAGTACCAGACCCCGGAGAAGCAGAAGCAGAAGTCTTTCGAGACCCTGGAGATCTACGCCCCCATCGCCCACCGCCTGGGCATGCAGAAGATGAAGTGGGAGCTGGAGGACCTGTCCCTGAAATACCTGGACCCCATCAGCTATCGGGAGATCGTGGACGCCCTGGACGAGAAGGCCACGGAGTACGACGGCTTCATGTCCTCCATCCACGACCAGATCACCCAGCGCCTGGAGGAGGCCCATATCGACGGCTATGTCTATGGCCGCATGAAGCACCCCTACTCCATCTATCGCAAGATGTACACCCAGAACAAGTCCCTGGACGACGTGTATGACCTGTTCGCCTTCCGGGTCATCGTGGACACGGTGTCCGACTGCTATTACGTTCTGGGCATCATCCACGACCTGTACAAACCCGTGCTGGGCCGGTTCAAGGACTATATCGGCACTCCCAAGCCCAACATGTACCAGAGTCTCCACACCACCGTCATGGGCCAGAACGGCGTTCCCTTCGAGGTGCAGATCCGCACCAAGGAGATGCATGAGGTGGCCGAATACGGCATCGCCGCCCATTGGAAGTATAAGCAGAACGGCCAGGGCGGCGGCGACGAGGGCCGGTATGAGTGGGTCCGCCGCTTGCTGGAGAATCAGGAGGGGGCCGACGCCGAGGAGTTCATCCACTCCCTGAAGGTGGACATGTTCGCCGACGAGGTATTTGTGTTCACCCCCCGGGGCGACGTCATCAACCTGCCTGCCGGGGCCACCCCCATCGACTTTGCCTATAACATCCATTCCGCCGTGGGCAACCACATGGTGGCCGCCAAGGTCAACGGTCGCATCGTGCCCTTCGACTGCCGCCTGAAAAACGGCGACATTGTGGAGGTGGTCACCTCCCAGTCGGCCCACGGGCCCAGCCGGGACTGGGTGAAGATCGCCCGGTCCAGCAACGCCCGGTCCAAGATCCGCCAGTGGCTCAAGCGGGAGCGCCGGGACGAAAACGTGGTCACGGGCCGGGCCTCCTTCGAGTCGGAGCTCAAGCGCTGCGGCGTGTCTTTGAAGGAGCTTACCAACGACGAAAACCTCCCCGGCATCCTGAAAAAGCTCACCTATAAGAGCCTGGACGACCTGTACGCCGCCATCGGCTACGGGGGCATCAGCAGCCTGAAGGTCATCGGCCGCATCCGGGAGGATATCCAGCGCATTCTCCACCAGCACCAGGAGGAGCGCCAGGCGGAGGTGCCGCTGGAAGGCCGCCCCGATGCCACCCGCCCCGCCGTGCCCAAGCGCACCCACAGCGAAAAGGGCATCATTGTGGAGGGCCTCAGCAACTGCCTGGTGAAGTTCTCCAAGTGCTGCACCCCCGTCCCCGGGGACGACATCGTGGGCTTCATCACCAAGGGCTACGGGGTGTCCGTCCACCGGAGGGACTGTCCCAACGCCGACCCGGCCCGCCGCCGTCCCGACGAGGAGGGCCGCTGGATCAAGGTGTCCTGGGCCGAGGACGTGGAGGGCACCTTCCGCACCACCCTCCAGGTGGTGGCCAAGGACCGCATCAACCTCATCGTGGATATCTCCACGGTGCTCTCCTCCACCAAGACCCATGTGGCCTCCATGAACGCCCGCTCCACCCCCGACGGCTTCGCCCTGATCACCCTGGATACCGATGTGTCCAGCAGCCAGCAGCTGAAAACCGTCATGCGCCGCATCGAGCAGATTTCCGGCGTTATGCGGGTCACCCGCCCGGCGGGCTGAGAAAAAACACAATATATTAACCGAAAAGGAGACTATATTACCATGAGAGCAGTGCTGACCCGCGTGAAAAGCGCCTCCGTATCCGTGGACGGCAAAACCATCGGCAGCATCGGCCCCGGCTTCCTGATCCTGCTGGGCATCACCCATGACGACACCGAGGCCCAGGCCGTGAAGCTGGCGGACAAACTGACGGGACTGCGGATCTTCGAGGACGAGGACGGCAAGATGAACCGTGGTCTGGAAACCGTCAACGGTGAAATCCTGGTGATATCCCAGTTCACCCTGTACGGCAACTGCCGCAAGGGCCGCCGCCCGGACTTCCTGGCCGCCGCCCGGCCGGAGGTGGCTATCCCCCTGTATGAAAAGTTCGTGTCCCTGTGCCGGGAAAAGGGCATCCACACCGAAACCGGCGAGTTCGGTGCCGAGATGCTGGTGGAATCCGTCAACGACGGACCTCTGACCCTGGTGGTGGACACGGACCAGCTGAATGCGTAACGTATTCCACATTCTTCCGGGCGGACGCCGCTGTCCGCCCGCTTTTATCCTGAACAGGAGGTTGAACCCATGAAAATTGATTCCATTATGGTGGGCCCCATTATGACCAACTGCTACCTGCTGAGCGACGAGACGGCAGGGGTCTGCGCCCTGATCGACCCCGGCGACGAGGCCCCCCGGGTGCTGGACATGGTGGCCAGGTCCGGCTGCCAATTGCAGTATATCCTGCTGACCCACGGTCACTTTGACCACACCACCGCCGTGCGCCCCATCTTAGAGCAGTACCCGGACCTGCCGGTGTACATCAACGAAAAGGACGTGGTGGACGGCCGCCGGGGCGACATGGAGCTGGTGTTCTCCCGGCTGCCGGAGCATAACCAGCGCTACTATCACGACGGCGACACCCTGACCCTGGGGAGCCTGACTGTCACCGTGCTGGAGACCCCGGGCCACTCCAAGGGCTCCGTGTGCCTGGTGGCGGAGGATGTGATCTTCTCCGGCGACACCCTGTTCCGCTGCTCCTGCGGCCGGACGGACTTCGCCGGCGGCGACTATCGGGAGATGCTGCAATCCCTGGCCCGCCTGGGGAATCTGCCCGGGTCCTACCGGGTCTACCCCGGCCACGACCAGCCCACCACCCTGGACTATGAGCGCCGGGTGAATCCCTATGTCCGCCAGGGCATGAAGTAAGGGGCGGGGCTATGAAACTGGTTTTTCGCGGTCATGACGACCGCTACGCGGTGGAGCAGAGTCTGCTGGCCTTTTTCCCGGAGGAGCGGCCCGTGTATCAGGAGCCGGAGCCGGGGGAGGACAACTGGGCCCGGGTGGACCTGCACCAGGGTCCGGTATACGCCACCGCCGTCACCGAGATCGCCCACGGCGGCAGGCTGGGCCGGGGGACCTCCCGGGCCCTGCTGCGGGACGTGACGGACGAGTATGAGCGGGAGCGCCTGCGGCAGAAGGCCGTGAAGCTCAGCTTCTTCAAGGCCGCCCGAAGCATCACCGGCGTCACCCCGGCCTGGGGCGCATTGACGGGCATCCGCCCCGGCAAGCTGGCGGCCCGGCTGCTGGAGCAGGGAAAGACTCCCGCCCAGGTCAGCCGCATTTTAGGGGACACCTACTATGTCTCCCCCTCCCGCCGCCGCCTGGCGGTGGAGACCGCCCAGGAGGGCCTGCGGGCCAAGGCGGACCTGCGCCCGGAGGACATCTCCCTGTATATCGGCATCCCCTTCTGCCCCACCCGCTGCGCCTATTGCAGCTTCGTGTCCCAGTCGGTGGAAAAGTCCCTGGGGCTGATGGAGCCGTATTTAGAGGTGCTGTGCCGGGAGATCACCGACGCCGCCCAAATGGTGCGGGAGACGGGCCTGCGCATCAAGTCCTTCTATATGGGCGGCGGCACCCCCACCACCCTGTCCGCCCGGCAGATGGACCGGCTGCTGACCCACCTGAACCGCAGCTTTGACCTGTCCGGCTGCGTGGAATACTGCATCGAGGCCGGACGGCCCGACACCATCACCCGGGAAAAGCTCCAGGTGCTGCTGGACCACGGGGCCGACCGCATCAGCGTCAATCCCCAGTCCCTGGAGGATGAAGTGCTCCGGGCCATCGGCCGCCGCCACACCGCCCGGGACATTGAGGACACCATGGCCCTGGCCGCCTCCATGGGCTTTCCCCATGTGAACATGGACCTGATCGCCGGGCTGCCTGCCGACACGCCGGAGGGCTTCCGCCGGACCCTGGACAAGTGCCTGACCTTCGGGGCCGACAACATCACCGTCCATACCCTGAGCCTGAAAAAGGGCAGCCGCATCCTGCTGGAGGGGCTGCCCATCCCCACGGCGGCGGACGTGGCCCGGATGCTGGACTATGCCGACCCCACCCTCCGCGCCGCCGGATTCTCCCCGTACTATCTCTATCGCCAGAAGTATATGTCCGGCAGCTTTGAAAACGTGGGCTGGTGCATATCCGGAGCCCAGGGGCTGTATAATATTTACATCATGGAGGAGCTGCACAGCATCCTCTCCCTGGGGGCAGGCGGCTCCACCAAGATGGTGGACCCGGTCCGAGGCCGCATCCAGCGGGTGTTCCACGCCAAATACCCCACGGAGTATATCCAGCGGCCCGAAAAGATCGCCGAGAACCTGTCGGCCTTCCGGGCATTCCATGAAAATATGAAGAAGTGAAATGAGGAGGGTCCATGACCAGGGGGAAGCAGTCATTTTTAGGGGGCGCCGCCCTGCTGACGGTCACCATGCTTGTTACCAAGGCCATCGGCGCCCTGTACAAGATCCCTCTGGGGAACCTGCTGGACGAGCAGGGCATGAACTATTTCTACGCCGCCTATAACATCTATAACCTGCTGCTGATGGTGTCCACCGCCGGGCTTCCTCTGGCCCTTTCCCGGCTGGTGTCCCAGGCGGAGGCTCTGGGCTGGGTAAACCGGCGGCGGCGCATCGTCTCCGTGGCCTTCTGGCTGTTTCTGCTGCTGGGGCTTCTCAGCAGCGGCCTGATGTTCTTCCTGGCCGGTGACCTGGCCGGGTGGATGCACAACACCCGGGCGGAGGACGCCATCCGGGTGCTGTCTCCGGCGGTGCTGTGCGTGTGTCTGGTGTCGGTGATCCGGGGCTATACCCAGGGCATGGGCGATATGCGGCCCACCGCCGCCAGCGAGGTCATCGAATCCGCCAGCAAGCTGATGGTGGGCCTGGGTCTTGCCTGGTGGCTGCTGCGGCAGGGGTACCCCTCCCACATAGCCGCCGCCGGTGCCATCGCCGGGGTCACGGCGGGGGTGATTCTGTCCCTGCTGGCCCTGACCGTGTGGACAGCGACCCATTTGTCCCGGGACAAGGGCCGGGACGACCCGGGACAGAGCCGGGATATCCTGCGCCAGCTGCTGGCCATCGGGGTGCCCATCACCGTGGGCTCCGTGAGCCTGTCGGTGATCAACCTGCTGGACCAGTCCATCACCATGGGCATCCTGCAGACCTCCTGGGGCCTGACGGAGGCCGAGGCCGGGAGCCTTTATGGGGTGTACAGCTACGCCGGGAACCTGTTCGCCCTTCCGGCGGCGTTTATCTATCCCCTGACCATCAGCCTGATCCCCGCCATCGGGGCGGCCCTGGCCCGGGGGGACCGGGCCTCCGCCGGGCGGCACACCGCCGCCGCCTTCCGGCTGACGGCCCTGCTGGCCCTGCCGGCGGGGGTGGGACTCAGCGTTCTGGCCCGGCCCATTCTGGAGCTGCTGTACCCCGCCAAGGGGGCGGCCACCCTGGAGGCCGCGGCGTATCACCTGGAAATTCTGGGCGTCGGCAGCATTTTTGTGTGCCTGATGGCCCTATCCAACGGGATTTTGCAGGCCTATGGCCGGGAAAAAGTCCCCCTTTGGACCCTGCTGGCCGGAGGCGGGCTGAAGATCGCCCTGAACTATCTGATGATCTCCAACCCTGATTACGGCATCCGGGGCCTGCCGGTAAGCACCCTGTGCTGCTATGCCCTGATCACGGTGCTGAACCTGGGGGCCATCGCCCGGTATGTGCCGGAAAGGCCCGATTATTTCCGGGTGTTCTCCCGGCCGGGGCTGGCGGCCCTGGGGATGGGCGCGGCGGCATGGTGGCTCCACCGGCTGCTGGCAGACCTGCTGCCCGGGGGGCTGGCCACCCTGCTGGCGGTGGCTCTGGCGGCGGTGATCTACGCCGGGGCGGCGCTGCTGCTGGGGGCCGTGGGCCGGGAGGAGGCCATGGCCCTGCCCGGCGGGGAGCGTCTTGTCCGCTGGCTGCGGCTGAAATAGACGAAAATTCCGTACATTTTTCACGAAAAACAGCCTCATCAGGCTATTTTGCCGATAAGAGGACTTGCAATAGGAGCGGGAATATGGTACATTTTAAGGAGAAAGCGCGATACAACTACGACGACCTGCTGGAGATCATCCGGGTGCTCCGCTCGCCGGAGGGCTGCCCCTGGGACCAGGTGCAGACCCACCAATCCATCCGCCGGGGACTGCTGGAGGAGGCCTATGAGGCCGCCGAGGGCATCGACCGGGACGACGCGGACCTGCTGCGGGAGGAGCTGGGGGACGTGCTGATGCAGGTGGTGTTCCACGCGGACATCGAGCGCCAGCGGGGCCGGTTCACCATGGAGGACGTGGTGGACGGCGTGGTGAAGAAGCTGATCTTCCGCCACCCCCATGTGTTCGGCGGCGCGGAGCCGGAAAAGGACGCGGAGTCGGTGCTGGTCAGCTGGGATGCCATCAAGCGCCGGGAGAAGCACCAGCGCACCACCACCCAGGCCATGGACAGCGTGGCCCGGTCCCTGCCTGCCCTGTGGCGGGCGGAAAAGCTCCAGAAAAAGGCCGCAGACGATGGCTTCGACTGGCCGGATATCCAGGGGGCCCTGTCCAAGCTGGACGAGGAGGTGGGCGAGCTGCACCAGGCGGTGCAGGACGGCGCCAACGTGGCCGAGGAGCTGGGGGACGTGCTGTTTGCCGCCGTGAAGGCCGCCCGCTTTGCCGGAGTGGACCCGGAGGACGCCCTGAACGCCGCCTGTGAAAAGTTCATCCGCCGCTATGGGGCGGTGGAGCAGGGGGCCCGGGACCGGGGCGTCAGCGTGTCGGACCTGACCCTGGAGGAAATGACCGGCCTGTGGAACGCCGCCAAGTAAGGCGGCCCCCATCTGACCCAGGTTTCTGATGCGATATTCATCGCTTTGGGATAGATTTTGACCAAGGAAAATTTTTAGGAGGACTATCATGAATAAGACCGAACTGATCGCCGCCGTGGCGGAAGAGACCGGCATGTCCAAGAAGGACACCGAGGCTGTCATCGCCGCCACCCTGGGCACCATCACCGCCGCCCTGCACGAGGAGGAGAAGGTGCAGCTCATGGGCTTCGGCTCCTTCGAGGTGAAGAAGCGCGCTGCCCGCACCGGCCGCAACCCCAGAAGCAAGGAGACCATCGAGATCCCCGCTTCCCAGACCCCCGTTTTCAAGGCCGGCAAGGCCCTGAAGGACGCCGTGGCCAAGTAAAAAAACAGACCATTCCGGCGGCGCGGGGTTTTCCCGCGCCGCCGCGTTTGTCGGCAGAGAATCGCCGAAGCGCCGCCGGTGGCGGATGAAGCGAGGCGATTTCGAGGAAGTGCTCCGACTGTCGGCCGCGACAGCGGCCGAGAGTCGGCTGGCACGATGGTGGGCAGACATGGGCCCCGCCCTACGGAGTGTTTAACGATAGAATGTCTTTTAGGGCAGGGCCCATGTGCCCTGCCGCGTAGGAACGGGATGGTTCCCAGAACCCCCCCGAACCCATTACCCATAAAAGGAGACGCAATATGGCAAAAATGACCTGGCTGGAACGGCGGTATCGCCGCAGCCGCCTGGACTATGTGCGCCACATCACCATCGACCCTCGGGGCCCCGGCGTGGTGCGCATCCACATGATCCCGCCCCGGACGGAGGACCCCGCCGACCCGTTTCTTCTGCTGCTGAACGGGGCGCAGCTGGTGCCCCTGAACCTGAGCTGGGCCATCCTGCTGGCCAATTTCATGGACCAGCTGGAGCCCTGGAGCGGCCGGGAGATCGGAGAGCAGGACTGGCAGTCCATGCTTTGGGCGGCGGTGAAGGCCCCCCGCCGCACCTATCCCGGCACCGGGAAAGCCGTTCTGCTGGGGGACCTGGAGCTGATGCTCCGGAGCATCGTGGCCATCGCCCGGGGGCAGGAGCCTCCGGCGGAGGTGGGAGCCCTCTCCCTGGGCGAATACGCCGGGCGGATGTCCGCCCCCCACCGGATGGACCTGATGATCAGTGCCATGACCCGGGAGGGCCGGTGGCACTGCAACCAGAAGTGCCTGCACTGCTACGCCGCCGGGCAGACCCTGGGGGAAACGCCGGAGCTGACCACGGACCAGTGGCGGGAGCTTTTAGAGAAGCTGCGCCGGGCCAACATCCCCCAGGTGACCTTCACCGGCGGGGAGCCCACCCTGCGGCCGGACCTGCCGGAGCTGGTGGAGGCGGCCCAGTGGTTCGTTACCCGGCTGAACACCAACGGACGCCTGCTGACGCCGGAGCTGTGCCGCAGGCTGTTTGAGGCCAGTCTGGACAGCGTGCAGGTGACGCTGTACGACGCCCGGCGGGAGGTCCACAACGCCCTGGTGGGGGCGGAGGGCTTCGATGACACGGTGCAGGGCATCCGCAATGCCGCGGCGGCGGGGCTGATCGTGTCGGTGAACACGCCCCTGTGCAGCCTGAACCGGGACTATGCCGAAACCCTGCGGTTCGTCCACGGCCTGGGGGTGCGGTACGTCACCTGTTCGGGGCTGATCCACACCGGCTCCGCCGCCGGGGGGGAGAGCCGGGCCACCCGGCTGAGCCAGGAGGAGCTGACGGACATCCTCCGCCGGGCGGCGGAAACGGCCCACGGCCTGGGCATGGAGCTGGACTTCACCAGCCCCGGCTGGCTGCCGGAGGAGGCCCTCCGGGACATGGGCCTGCACCTGATCCCCAGCTGCGGGGCGTGCCTGTCCAACATGGCCCTGGCCCCGGACGGCACGGTGCTGCCCTGCCAGAGCTGGCTGGAGGGGCCGGGCCTGGGGAACCTGCTGACCGACGACTGGAGCGGTATCTGGGACGGCGAGCCATGCCGCCGCATCCGGGCGGAAAGCGCCAAAATGGAGCACATCTGCCAGCTGCGGCAGGAAGGGGGCTGCTGACCATGCGTAAAATTCTGTGCCGGGCGCTGCTGTGCCTGTGTCTGGTGCTGGCCCTGGGGCCGGTACATACGGCCTTCGCCCAGGACCTGGACCGCATCGAGTCCTATGACGTGGACGTGACCCCCAACACCGAGGACGGCAGCCTGCGGATCCAGGTGACCTTGGAGTGGACGGTGCTGGCGGAGGGGCCGGTGAGCTGGGTGAAGATCGGCGTGCCCAACGGCAGCATCCGCCAGGAGCAGGCCCTGACGGACAACATCGACCGCCTGAGCTTCGACAACAGCTATATGTATGTGTACTTCAACCGGGACTATGACGACGGGGAGACCTTCCGGTTCTCCTACAGCTGGATCCAGGAGTATATGTACACCCTGGGGGCCGACGGCTCCGTGGAGTATGTCTATACCCCCGGCTGGTTCAACGAGGCCCGGGTGGGGCAGATGACCCTGACCTGGCACGATCCGGCGGGGGTGGACGGCGTGGACTCCCTGGGAAATACCGGCGGGGACCATGCGGCGGTCCTGACGGACCTGGACCACGGCCAGCAGCTGGACTTTACCGTCCGGTACGACAGCTGGCCCGCCCAGCTGGC
>OIOH01000236.1_pt1 | contig 10838 bp, 3 predicted proteins | sample 1585501 | NCBI WGS metagenome assembly OIOH01 (sample SAMN02674597, study PRJEB24791) | human gut metagenome, SKBSTL013 | isolation source: stool | host: Homo sapiens | place: USA
GGGTGACCCGGCCATCGTAGGCGATGCCGCTCTTGTCGAAGCAATACACCTCGGGGTCGATGATGAACCAGCCGGTGTGCCAGGCGTTGTTATAGCTGTACATCCGCAGGCCGGTGGCCTCGTCCCGGGCCCAGCCGGTGTAGCCGGAGTCCTTCAGCTCCACGGTCTGGCCGCAGAAGGAGCAGACCAGCTTGCCGTCACGGACGTACACGGTGTCGCCGGAGAAGTCGTGGCCCTTGTCGCGGCACACGGAGGCGGGCACCCGCATGGTGTAGGTATCCAGCAAGGACTGGGCGCCCTCGGCGCTGACGGAGTAGGTGCGGACGGTCATGGCGTCGGCGGTGGCCTCCACGGCCAGGTACAGGGAGTCATACTCCTGGGACACCTGGGCAAAGTGGAAGTCGGGGTTGTTGACGGCCTTGTACTCGGTGCTGCGGGACTTTTCGCCCAGGTCGCCGCAGATGTAGTACAGCACGCCCTTGCCGTAGGTGGCGGGCAGGCGGCCATTCTGGGCGGCCTCGGACACGGGCTGGCCGTTCTTGAGGACCATGGTGCGGGCATAGCTGTGGTCATGGCCGGAGAACACCACATTGATGCCGGCGGCCTCAGCGGCGGCGGGGATATAGCGGTTGAAGGCCTCGCTGCTGCCGTTGGGATTGGTGTAATACGCGGGCTGGTGGACCGCCAGCACCTTCCAGGTGCAGTCGGACTTGGCGGCGTCCTGAATCAGCCACTGGCAGGCATCCTCCAGATTGGCGGCGAAGTTGATGACCGCCACGTACACGTCGCCGTATTCCACGGAGTAGTATAGCCGGTCGGGCAGGGTCCACAGGCTGGCGGCGTTGCCGCCGGACAGGTCGCCGTAGTACTCATGGTTGCCCATGACCTGCACCACGGGGAGGTCGGCGTAGTTCCGGGAGAACACGTCCAGGATCTCGCTCCACTGGCCCAGGTTGCCGCCGTTGTCCACAAAGTCGCCGGTCTGGATGCCGAAGTTCATGGACTGGCCGTTGATATTGGCGGCAATGGCGTTCATCAGCCGGATCTCCTCCTGATCGCTTTCGGCATTGCCGGAGAGCTGGGTATCGCCGATGACGAAGAAGCGGGTGGTGTCCGCGCCGGGCTGGCTGGTGGTGAAGGTCATGTTTTCAGACCACTTGCTGCCGTCGCCCACCCGATAGACGTAGGTGGTGCCGGGCTTCAGGCCGGTCAGGGACACGGAGCTGACATAGGCCGCGTCGCCGGAGGTGGTGAACTCCCGGAGGGTCACCTGACCCTGGGCGCTGGAGGGGAAGCTGCCCTTGAAGCTGCTCTGCTGGCAGTACTGCACGGTGGCCTTGGCCTGGGCCGTCAGGGGATTGGTGACCCAGGTGATGTTCTGGCAGCTCTGGGCATTGGGGGTGGCGTTGAGCTGCACGAAGCTGGGCATACCATCGGTGCTGCCGCCGGCCCGGCGGGTGACGATGACCGTCTCAAAGGAGCGGTGATTGTCCTTCCGGGCGGTGACGCCGGTACGGGAGCCGGCGGAGAGCTTGTTGAAGTAGTCGGTGCTGACCTGGCCGGAGGCGTTGGTGGTTCCGATGCGGGTGTCGCCCACATACAGGTCCACGCCGGAGGCGGCCTTGCCGTTGATGTCTTTCACATACAGCCGGGCCGCTGCCGCGACCTCCACCATGATGTCGGAGGTGACGGTGTAGTAGCCCTGCATGGGCAGACGCAGGCTGCCGGTGGAGGTGGTGTAGGTGACGCCGTCACAGGTGTAGGTCACGGTGACGGAGATGGGCAGGCTGTCCAGCGCCGTGGCCCCGGCGGGCATGGGCATGGTGAAGGTGAACAGGTCCTTCCCGGCAGAGCCCGTGCGGGTCATATTCACGGTGACGGTCTTTTCGGTGGTGGTGCGGCGGGCGGCAGAGCTGGAGCCCTGGAAGCCGGAGCCGTAGGCCAGGGAGGCGCAGGTGTTGAAGGCACCCTTGCCGCCGTTTTCGTCGGTGTCGAACAGGTCCACGTTGCCGTACACGATCTGGGCGGTGACGGAGTCGATCTTACCGGCGTTGGGGGAGGTGACGGACACCACGTAGTTCTCGCCCACCAGGGCATAGGACGGGGTGTCCAGGGTCACGGTGGGGATATTGGCGGTGCCCTTCACGGTGAAGGAGCGGGTGACGCTGGCCCGGTTGCCGAAGCCGTCCATGATCTCCACCTTAATGCTGTGGCGGCCATTGGGCAGTGTCACGGTGCCGGTAACGGCCTGGTCGGTGTTGGCGAAGTTCTTGATGTCCTGGCCATCGATGGTGATGACGGTGTTCTCGGCGGACACGCCGGTGCGGTTCTCACCCTGGGGATCATAATACCCGGTAAAGAATTGCAGCTCATTATCCGTCAGGACGGTGGAACCGTCCTCGGCCAGCTCCGTCAGGTCGGAATAGCCGGTGAGGGAGGAGCTGCCGCCCCGGACGGAGGTGATGACGGGGTTCTCCAGGTCATCGGCGGTGGTACCATACACCGCGCGGATGTTGTCCACATACAGGCTGCCGGCGGCCCGGGAGCCGCAGGTGATCTTGTTGCCGTCCACGTCGCCGGTGCCGCCCTCGATGATGATGGTCCACAGCAGCACCTGACCGGCAGTAATCTTCAGGGGATGATTCTCCACATCCTGGGCCTTGTCATACACGCTGCTGAGGTCTGCCTCCACATACTTCCAGCCGGTCCAGTTGATGCCGGTATACTGGGTGGTGGTGTCCACGGTCTGGCCGGCGGCGTTGACGGTGGTGGTCTTCAGGTGCAGCAGGCTGGTGGTGACATACTTTTCCCCGTTCCAGTAGGACACGCTGGTGGACAGCCAGTAGTTGGGCGTGCCCTCGGGGGCGTAGACCCACATACCCAGGGCGGTGGGCTTGCCCTCGATGACCACGTCCTCGCCGCTGTAGCGGAGATACTCGTTGGTGTTGTTGGTACCGGAGATCTTGGTATAGTCGTAATGATACTCCAGGGACTTCTGGCCGAAGCGCACGGGGCCTTCATCGGAGCCTACCCGGCGGGCGTACATATCCCACGCGCCCTCCTGGGCGGTGGCGATGGCGCCCACATAGTATTCATAGCCCATGGAGCGGAACAGGGTGGCGGGGTCCTGGGCGCAGTCCCAGCTGTAGGGTGCGCCGGCGGAGTTGCAGTCCCGTTCCGCGTTGCTGCTGATAAAGTCGGGGCATGCCAGGCCGAAATCGGTAATGGGCCCGTAAGGGATGTCCAGACCGTTGGGATCCTTGCTGACCTGACCGGCCACGCCGAAGCCCGCGTCGCTGACGCCGGGCAGATTATGGGCGCTGTGACCGGAAAAGCTATTCAGGTTGCCCCACACGGCGTTGGCACCCACGCTGACGCCGGACTTGGAGCTTTCATCCTCGAAATCCAGGAGGATGGTGGGCATTTTGCCGATCTCCACGGTGACGGTGTCGGTGAGCTTCTGGCCGTTGGCCTTGGTGTAGGTGACGGTGATCTCCGCCTTGCGGGTCTGGCTGGCCTTGGCCGCCGTGTGGAGCCGATTGTCCACGATGGTGCCGATGCCGTCGGCGGAGACGCCCTCGGTCAGGGAGCGGATGCTCCAGGTGAAGTCGCCGTCGTGATAATGGATATCCCGCAGGCTGCTCTTGACGGTGAGGCCCAGGTCGCTGGTCTTTTCATAGTCCAGGGACAGGCTCTTGCCGGCGAAATACACCTGGTCGGGCTCGGCGATGGTGACGGAGGCGGAGCCAACGTCCTGCCCCTGATAGGTCAGGCGGACCCGGACCTCGCCCACATAGCCCTTGGCGGCGGTGAACACGCCGGTGGAGGCGTCGATCCGCCCGGCGGCGGGGGTGTCCAGCACCCAGGTCAGGCCGCTTTCCGGCAGGTCGGCCGCGCCGCCTGCGGAGTCAGCGCCCAGGGCCGTGAAGGCCACCTGGCTGCCGGGGGTATAAAGCTCATTCTGGGGGCTGACGGAGGCGTGGTCGAAGTCGCCGTCAAAGCGGGCGGTGGACACCACCAGCAGGGCATCGGACACGGTGCGCTCCAGACCGTCGCTGGGGCTGTTGCGCACCAGCAGCTCGTCGGTGCCCTCATAGCGGGCGGCCACGGTGGCGGAGCCGCCGCCGTCCAGATAGATGGCGGTGACGCAGCCGGCGTCCTTCAGGAAGCTGGCCACCTCATACATGCTCATGCCGATGGACATGGGCTCCTGGCGGCCGTCGGCCTCGAAGAACACCACGGAGCCGTCGGCACGGATGCCCACGCTGTTGCGGGGCATGCGGTCGCCCTGGTCCAGGCCGGGGACGATCTGGCCGTTTTCCACCAGCATATAGGGGCCGGAAACGGCCTCCACCACGTCGGAGGTATCGCTGCCGGCGGGACGAATGACGGCGGAGCCGTCCTTCAGAATGGCGAAGAAGGGCTCGGCGCCGGTTTTCACCAGGTTGCCCTCCATGATCAGATAGCCGGTGGGGGCGCCGGTCTGCATATTGTAGTAGTCGGCGTTGGTGGCCAGGACCACGCGGCCCTCGGTATCCGAGGCCCGTCCGTAGGCAGCGGCCTGGGCGGTGGTCTGGGACATCTCCCATTTCAGCTTTCCGCCGTCCACCATGGCCTTGCGCTGGGCGGCGGTGCTGCCGTCATAGTAATATCCGGTGTAGCTGGCCTTCAGGGTCACGTCCTTGGACAGGTCGATCTCCGAAAGGTAGCCCACCACCTGGCTGCCGTTGACGTTGCGCATGACCACCTTTTCCAGGGTCACGCCGCTGGCCACGGCATTCTTGGTGCGGGTAATGGGGGTGAGCCCCGCGGCGTTGCCGGCCAGGGTATCCGCCTGGGGCAGCTGGGCATCGGGTTCGGCGGTGTCGGGCTGGGTCTGCTGGACGACAGCATCCGGCTCCGGCTCCTGGAGCCCGGCGGCCCAGGCCTGGGGCATGACCAGGCTGGCGGCCATCAGCAGCGCCAGAAGCAGTGATAGTGCTCTTTTCATCTTTTTCCTCCGTTACAGTTTGATTTCCAACACTTGATCGGGGTGATCTCTCCGGGGTGCGGTCCCTCCTTTCAGCTTACATAGGCGGTGGTGTGGGCCACCAGGTTCTGTCTGGTATTGCCGTAGACATGGATGAAGTAAGTGCCATTGTCCCGGTGCTGGGACAGGTTCACGGTATAGGACCAGTCGCCGTTGGACTGCCTGACCGCCTGGTACCACTGCAGGTCGTCCTGGCCGTTGGCTGCGCCCCAGGTGGGGAACCAGACCTTCGTCAGATCGCTGCGGCCCGTCAGGGTCACGGTCATATAGCGGCCGCCGTCGTGGAGGCGGGTCCATACCTGGGGGGACACCACCTGGGACACGGAGGCGGTGGTGTGGGCCACCAGGTTCTTCTTGTTGTTGCCGTAGGCGTGGAGGAAGAAGCCTCCCGCGCTCTTGTGGTTGGCCAGAGGCACCCGGCAGGTCCAGGAGCCGTCCGGCTGCTTGGTGGCCTCGTACCAGCGCAGATCGTCCTGGCCGTTCACGGAGCTCCAGGTGGGGAACCAGACCTTCGTCAGGTCGCTGCGGCCCGCCAGGGTCACATCCAGGTACCGCCCATCGGCGGACAGCACCGCCTGCATGCCGGAGCGGACCGGCTGGGGGGGCTGTTCGGGCTGGGAAGGCTGGGAAGCCTGAGGTACGGTAACGGTGGTGTGGGCCACCAGATTCTTCTTGTTGTTGCCGTAAGCGTGGATGAAGTAGACGCCGGTGCCGGAGTGGTCCGACAGGGCGATGCGGCAGGTCCAGGAGCCGTCGGTCTGCCTGGCGGCCTCATGCCAGCGCAGGTCGTCCTGGCCGTTGACCTGGCTCCAGGTGGGGAACCAGACCTGGGTCAGGTCGCCGCGGCCCGTCAGGGTCACGTCCAGATAGCGCCCGTCGGCGGACAGGGCGGCCTTCATCTCCGGCCCGGGGATCTTCTCCACATAGGCGGTGGTGTGGGCCACCAGGTTCTTCTTGTTGTTGCCGTAGGCGTGGATGAAATAGGTGCCGGTGGTGTTGTGGCGGGACAGGGCCACGGAATAGGTCCAGGAGCCGTCGGCCTGCTTCTTGGCCTCGTACCACTGGAGGTCATCCTGGCCGTTCTTCTCGCTCCAGGTGGGGAACCAAACCTGGGTCAGGTCGCTGCCGCCGGTGAGGGTCAGGTTCAGATACCGTCCGTCAGCGGACAGGGCCGCCTTCAGGGCGGGCTTTTCCGGCTGCACCAGGTTGTCCACCACCACGGTGCCGTGGTCCAGCAGACCCTGGGGCAGGCCGTTCTGATTGTAGACATGGACCATATAGGTGCCGGTTTCCTGGTGGTTGGTCAGGGGCACCTCGGCCACCCAGCGGCCATTCTGCTGCTTGGCCTGATACCAGTGCAGGTCGTTCTGGCCGTCCTGCTGGCCCCAGACGGCGAAGCGCAGGGAGGTCTGGCTGGGAGCGGAGTAGGTCAGGTACATCACCGTGCGGCTGGCGTTGAAGTAGTACCCCAGCTGCTGGGGACGCACGGTGGGGGTAAAGGCATTGGCCCGGCCGGCGAGCCAGGTGCGCACCCGGCTGAGGGCCTCGTCATAGGTGGGGGCGAAGGGGGTGCCGCCGGGCTTGGGATTGGCGGCGCCCAGGGTGCTCCAGCGCAGGTAATTCAGGTCGGCGGAGACGCCGATCTCGTCCCGCAGACCGTCCACCTGACCGGCCATGCCGGTGAGCACCGGCTTATACCGGGTGTACAGCTCCTGCACCCGCTGATAAAACGCCGGGATGTTCAGCATCTTCTTCATCAGCACAGAGGTGCTGCTGGCGTTGTAGTCGGTGACCTTTTCGTTCTTGTTGCCCATGCAGGTATCAAAGTCCCACAGGGGGCCCACATGGAGCACGTCGGACGCGCCGTCCTGATACCAGAAGAAGCTGGTGAAGAAGGACTCGCCGTTGAGAACGTACTCGTTCATCAGATAGTAGCGGGCCAGGGAGTCCACGTCGATCATTTCATTGAGCTGGCTCAGGGACAGATTTTCCCAGCCCTGGGAGGTCAGCGCCGTGGTCAGGCGGGTCATGGCCGTCTGGAAATTGGTCATGGCCTGCTGAATGTGTTCGTCGTCCTCCTCCACGATCTCCTTCAGGGCGAAGTAGCTGTTCAGCCGACCCTCGAAGAAATAGTGGTCCTCGTCCGTGGCGAAGCCGTTGTCCAGCTCGAACATGGCCCCGGCGGGGTCCTGCAGGTTCAGGCGGCCCTTGCCGATCTCGGCCTTTTCGCCCAGCAGGTACACGCCCAGGTACTGGCCGTCTATCCACAGGTCCACATATTGATATTCCGTCACGAAGGGAAAGCCCATCTGCTCCGCCGCGTCATACACCAGCCGGGTGCGGATCATGCTGTCGTCGGAGGCGTTGGCCAGCAGAATCCACTTCTTGGCGGCGGGCATACCCAGCACGGAGGTCTTTTTGCTGAACTTGATCTGGTAGGGCTTTTTGGCGTATTCCCGCCAGGTGGAGTTGCCCCGGCCCTTGATCTCCACGGCGCCGGTGAGGACGTCGTCCCCGTCCGTCAGCACCAGGTCGTTGCCGGGATACTTCACGTCCTTGTCCTGGTGGATCTGGTCCAGGGTGGTACCGTTGAGGGTCAGCCGCAGGCTGGGCAGACTGCTCTGCCGCAGGCACACCGTCTCGGTTCTGCCGCCCTCCAGGGTCAGGGTCACCCGGTCACGGTCGGCGAAGGCCCCGGTCAGGGTGCCGCCCTCCCGGTCCAGGGCGCCGGCGGAGGCCGCCGTTACCCTGCCGCTGAAGGACAGGACCGTGTCCGCCGGGCTTTCGTCCCTGGGCAGGAACAGGTACCACACCCCGTCCTGCTCGGACCGGCAGCCCTGGTTGGTCCACTGCCGGGCATCCACGGTCCAGCAGCGGAAATCGTTGTCTCCGGCGAAGGCCGTGGCTGTCAGCAGCACCGTCAGCAGGAGGGCCGCCAGCAGCGCCCACAGCCAGGCGCCGGATTTTTGGATCACTTTCATGCATCTTTCTCCCATCTGAAAGGATAGAGCGGCTGCGGGCAATTTTACACGATAATGCGCCGCTGTTCCGCTAATTACACTCTATTATAACAGGCACACTGCGAAATATCAACCGATTTTTGCTGCGTGCCCGCCAAAAATCAGGTAAATTTTTGGATGAAACGCATAAAATAAGAGCTCCCGGCGCGGCCGGAAGCTCTCATTTTATGCAATTATGGGGATCCACTCAGTCCTCGCGGCTAGCCAGCACGTTCATGGAAACGGGCTCGTCGTTGGCAACGGGGGCAGACAGATTGACGCTGGAATAGCCGCCCCGCAGGTCGGAGCCATCCTCAAACGTCTTGGTGCAGCGGTCATACTCCACCTGTATCACGGAGGCGATGGTGTGGCGGCCATAGTCGTCCAGCTTGGCGTACTGGTCCAGGATCCGCTGGGTGTCCTCCGTCAGGTGGATGTTCTCCTCGCCCAGGGCGCAGATGCCCAGTGTGCGGCAAATCTGGACCACCGTGTCAAACGAAGAACCGCCGATGCCGTTGTGCAGTGCGCTGTTGATGGTGGACAGAGGAATGCCAACTGCAAAAGCAAACTGCCGGACGCTCTTGTACTGGCGGGAAATTTCGTCCCGTACGATGTTGGTAAGTTTGTCCATAATTCGACCCTCTTTACTGTAGATTCCAGAAGCAGCTTTGCTTCCGGATAAACTAATTATAACAAGCCGTACGAGAAATCGCAATAGGGAAACGTGAAAAATAATAATTTTTTTACAATCTGCCGCTATAAATAAATCCGTATGGGGGCAATTTCCTCTTTTCATTTGGGCACCTGTGTGATACACTGTACAGGATAGGGGGGAGGGCTCCTGTGAAGAAAAAGTGGTCGCCCCGGACGGCTGCGGGGCAAATCACGGTGCAGCTGGTGCGCCGGTATTATCTGCATGACGTGGGCCGGGACAGCGCGGCCCTGACCTATTATCTGCTGTTTGCGCTGTTTCCGCTGCTGGTGTTCATCAGCACCCTGCTGGGCATCCTGAAGCTGGACGTGGACAGCGTGACCCAGATGCTGTCCCAGATCGTTCCGGCGGACGTGATGTCGGTGCTGGAGTCGTATCTTGAATATGTGTCCGCCAACGCCAGCCGCCAGCTGCTGTGGTTCAGCCTGATTTTCTCCGTCTGGTTCCCCATGCGGGCCACCAGCTGTCTGCTGCACTCCCTGCGCAAGGCCTTCGGCCTGGGTCCGCCCCGGAAAATGCTGGTCAATCAGCTGGGGATCCTGCTGTTCACCGTGTGGCTGATCCTGACCATCGGACTGACGCTGCTGCTGGTCACGGTGGGCCGCCGGGCGCTGGAGTTTCTCTCCGGCCTCATCGAGCTGCCGGCGGGGTTCATCGACCTGTGGAGCTATCTGCGGTTTATCGTTCTGGGCGTGGTGATGTTCCTGATGCTGACGGTGCTGTATATGCTGGCACGGGGGCAGCGGCGGCCTTTGAAGGAAGTGGCTCCCGGGGTGGGCATCTCCCTGGCGGCGTGGATGGTCCTGTCCCTGGCCTTTTCGTATTATGTGGAGAATTTTGCCAATTATTCCGTGCTGTACGGCTCCATTGCCACGATTGTGGTGGTGCTGCTGTGGCTCTATATGAGCGGCACGGTGCTGATTATGGGCGCGGAGTACAGCGCCGTGATACTGCGCCGTAGGCGCAGTCGGCTGCCGGAGAGCAGCGGAGAGGAGCAAGCATGAAGATCATCATTGTGGGCAACGGCAAGGTGGGCTATGCCATTGCCCGGCAGCTGGCGGTGGAGGATCACGACATCACCATCGTGGACGACGACGCCGCGGCCCTGCACCGGGCCGACAGCACCCTGGACGTGATGTGCGTGGAGGGCAACGGCGCCAGCATCAGCGTGCTGGACGCGGCGGGGGTCCGCGGCGCGGACCTGGTCATCGCCGTCACCAATCTGGACGAGACGAACCTGGTGTGCTGCCTGATCGCCAAAAAGCTGGGGGCACAGCACACCATCGCCCGGGTCCGGAACCCGGAGTACCGCCGGGACGCCGGGATGCTGAAGCGGGAGATCGGCCTGGATATGCTCATCAATCCCGACCTGGGAGCGGCCCGGGAGATCGCCCGGATCCTGAGCTTCCCGGCGGCCTTCTCGGTGGAGCCCTTCGCTGGAGGGCGCATCGACATGATCGGCTTCCGGGTGACGGAGGAGGACTCCCTGGCGGGGGTGTCCCTGAACGATTTCCATCGCAACCGCCTGGCGGAGGTGCTGATCTGCGCCGCTCACCGGGGGGACGACATCATCATCCCAGACGGCTCCTTTGTGCCCCGCAGCGGGGACAAGCTGTACATGGTGGGCACCAAGGCGGAGCTGCAGAAGATGCTGCGGGGCATCGGACGCACCCTGCAGAAGGTGAAGAACGTGTCCATCCTGGGCGGCAGCCGCATCACCATGTACCTGACCTGGGAGCTGGCCCGCAGCAATACCAAGGTCCGGATCGTGGAGATGAAGCACGACAAGTGCCTGCGTCTGTCCGCCGAGCTGCCCGGGGCCATGATCATCGAGGGCGACGGCACCGACGCCGACCTGATCGAAAGCGAGAACATTTTCGAGACCGACGCCTTTGTGGCGCTGACGGACCGGGACGAGGAGAACCTGCTGATGGCGCTGACGGCCCAGCGGGCCGGGGTGCCCAAGGTGCTGACCAAGATGACCCGTCCCAACTACATGGACCTGGTGCAGGAGACGAAGCTGGGCAGCATCATCAGCCCCAAGGACCTGACCTCCAACCAGATCACCCGCTATGTCCGGGCCCTGGCCAACTCCCAG
>OIOH01000240.1_pt1 | contig 10722 bp, 8 predicted proteins | sample 1585501 | NCBI WGS metagenome assembly OIOH01 (sample SAMN02674597, study PRJEB24791) | human gut metagenome, SKBSTL013 | isolation source: stool | host: Homo sapiens | place: USA
GAGGATCACCTTGTCACCGGCGCCGATCTCCACCTGCTTGTGGGTGGAGAAGGCCATGCGGTACAGGGCGCTCATCTCCTCGCCCTGGCTGCCGGTGGTGATGATCACCTGCTGCTGAGGCGGCAGGCCCTTGATGCGGTTGATGTCCATCACCGTGCCCTTGGGCAGCTTCATATAGCCCAGCTCCGTGGACACCTTCATGATGTTCTCCATGCTGCGGCCGGTGACGGCCACCTTCCGCCCGCAGGCGGCGGCAGCGTCGATGACCTGCTGGATGCGGTGGACGTTGCTGGCGAATGTGGTGACGATGATGCGCTTTTTGCACCCGGTGAACTGCCGGATGAAGGTCTTGCCCACGGTGCGCTCGCTCATGGTATAGCCCGGGCGCTCCACGTTGGTGGAGTCCGCCAGCAGGGCCAGGACTCCCTCCTTGCCCAGAGCGCCGAACCGGGCCAGGTCGATGACCTCCCCGTCGATGGGGGTGGAGTCGATCTTGAAGTCGCCGGTGTGGACCACGGTGCCCATGCGGGTGTGGATGGCGAAGGCCACGGAGTCGGCGATGGAGTGGTTCACATGGATGAACTCCACCTGGAACTTTCCGGCCTTCACCGTCTGCCCGGCCTCCACGGTCACAAGCTTCGTGCTGTCCAGCAGGCGGTGCTCCTGGAGCTTCAGCCGGATCAGTCCGGCGGTGAAGCGGGTGCAGTAAATGGGCAGGTTGATCTGCTTGAGGACATAGGGGATGGCCCCGATGTGGTCCTCGTGGCCGTGGGTGATGAACAGGCCCCGCAGACGGGACTTGTTCTTCACCAGATACGACACGTCCGGTATCACGCAGTCGATGCCGTACATATCGTCGCCGGGGAAGGCCATGCCGCAGTCCACCACGATGATCTCGCCGCCGTACTCATAGGCGGTCATGTTCTTGCCGATCTCATTCAGACCGCCCAGAGGGATGATTTTCAGTTTTTCTGCCATATTTTCAGATGATTCTCCTTTTAGAAATTCAGTATTTGATGGGATGGTGCGGCCCTTTCCCCCAGGGCTGTGCGCCGGAAAATGGGCGCACCAAAACCGGGACGCATCCGTCCGCCCGGCGGCCCTGCATCGCCGCCGGAGTCCGGGAATCGCGCCCGTCTGCCGTGTGGATCAAGAGGGAAGCACGGGGAGGGAGTGGACCTCCGGCGCATCCCGGTTATACATGAACGCATGGGCCCATTGGCCCCGCGCAGCATACAAAAACGTCCGTCTCCGGCCTGTGGACCGGAACGATTATACACAGTATAGCACATTCATCCGGGTTTGTACAGTGTTTCCCTTCGCTTTTTTCCCCGGGTCTTCGACAGAGGCAAAAAATCCCCGGAAAATCCATTGTGAACGGCGGGAAGATATGCTATAATAGAAAATCAACTATTGTAGAGTGGATCTGTATGCCTGAGGGAGGGAACACCCTTGAACAAAAAGCTCACCAATATCCTGCGCACCAACGTCACCCTGTATTTCATATGCCTGGTGCTGTTTGCCCTGGCGGCCATCCCCTTCGACGTGCGGCTGGCCATCGGCGAGGGGGCAGCGGCGGTGCTGCTGCTGATCATCGCCCGGCGGCGCAGCCGCTCCGTGCAGCAGAGTATGCGCCAGTATATGGACCGCTTCACCGGCGGCATGGATTCCGCCCGGTCCAGCAACATGCTCTTTGCCCCGCTTCCCATGATGGTGTTCGACATGGACACCCAGGCCGTGGTGTGGTGCAACGACGGCTTCCTGGCTCTGACGGAGCAGAAGGAGGGCGTGTTTGACGCCCACCTCAACGCCGTGGTGCCCACCTTCTCCGTCCGCTGGCTGATGGAGGGGAAAAACGAGTGCCCGGAGCACGTGGTGTGGAACCACCGGATCTATCGGGTGTACGGCGGTCTGACCCGCCCCACGCCGGATACCCCGGCCACCATGGCCACCACCTATTGGATGGACGTCACCGACTCCGAACAGCTGCGCCAGACCTTACAGATGACCCGGCCGGTGGTGGCCATCCTGATGGTGGATAACTATGAGGACCTGATGAAGGCCTGCCCGGAGAGCAAGCGCTCGGCGGTGCTGGCCCAGCTGGAGGAGAAGCTGGATCAGTGGTCCGCCGGGGCCGACGGCCTGATGCTGCACTATGATCGGGACCGGTATCTGTTCGTGTTCGAGGAGCGCAGCTATTCCGACTATGCCCAGCACCGCTTCGCCGTGCTGGATACCGTGCGGGAGGTGGCGGCCGGCGGCGTGGCGGCTACCCTGTCCATCGGCGTGGGCCGGGACGCCGACAGCTTCGACGCCCTGTTCAAAAACGCGTCCCTGGCCCTGGAGATGGCTCTGAGCCGGGGCGGCGACCAGGCGGTGGTGAAGGACCGGCTGAACTTCCAGTTTTACGGCGGCCGGGCCAAGAGCACCGAGAAGCGCACCAAGGTGAAGTCCCGGGTCATGGCCAACGCCCTGGGCGAGCTGATGGACGACGCCCGGCAGGTGTACGTCATGGGCCACAGCTATGCGGACATGGACTCCCTGGGCGCGGCGGCAGGCGTGTGCTGCATCGCCCGCAAGCGGGGGAAGAAGTGCCAGATCGTCATCGACACCGAGAACAACGCCGCCCACCCCATCCTGCGCAAGCTGGTGGAGCAGCCGGAGTATCACGGGGCCTTCCTCACCGGCAGCGAGGCGTTTCTGAAGGTGCAGCCCGGCACCCTGCTGGTGGTGGTGGATACCAACCGCCCCGGCAGCGTGGAGTCCGAGCAGCTGCTGGAGACCTGCAACCGGGTGGCGGTCATCGACCACCACCGCCGGGGCAGCAGCTATATCGAGAAAATGGCCCTGAACTATCACGAGCCTTACGCCTCGTCGGCCTCGGAGCTGGTGACGGAGCTGCTGCAGTACCTGGTGGAGCCGGGGGACATCCTCAAATGCGAGGCGGAGGCCCTGCTGGCGGGCATCGTGCTGGACACCAAGAACTTCACCAACCGCACCGGCGGCCGCACCTTTGAGGCGGCGGCGTATCTGCGCCGGGCCTGGGCCGATACCTCCGACGTGCAGCGGATGTTCCAGGGGGACCTGAAATCCATGATCGCCCGGTACGACATTATCCGGCAGGCCCAGCTGTACCGCGGGGATCTGGCGGTGGCGGCGCTGGACACCACCTGCGACCGAGTCACGGCCGCCAAGGCCGCCGATGAGCTGCTGACCCTGAAGGGCATCCGGGCCTCCTTCGTCCTGTATCCCAAGGACCAGGGGGTGTATATCTCCGCCCGGTCCCTGGGGGAGGTCAACGTGCAGGTGATTGTGGAGGCCCTGGGCGGCGGCGGCAATTCCACCACCGCCGGGGGACAGCTGAACGTCCCCGATATCGCCGTGGCCCGGACGGCGCTGCTGCGGGCCATCGACGAGTATTTTGAAAAATAAGAAATCATATGACACAATAGGAGGAACCAACCATGAAAGTGATTTTGCAGAAGGATATCCGGGGCAAAGGTAAGAAGGGCCAGATGATCGAGGTGGCCGAGGGCTATGCCCGCAACTTCCTGCTGCCCAAGGGCGACGCCATCCCCGCCACCGCCGACGCCATGAACACCATGCGCCTGCAGGAAAAGGCCAAGGCCAAGGCCGACGCCGAGGCCAAGGCGGCGGCACAGGCCATCGCCGAGCAGCTCAAGGGCATCCAGGTGAAGATCCCCTGCAAGGGCGGCGAGGGCGGCAAGCTGTTCGGCTCCGTCACCACCAAGGAGATTTCCGCCGCCCTGAAGGAGCAGTTCGGCCTGGAGCTGGACAGCAAGAAGCTGGTGCTGCCGGACGCCATCAAGTCCTTCGGCAGCTATCAGGTCAAGGCCAAGCTGGGCTTCGAGATCAGCGGCCTGGTGAACGTTCTGGTCTGCGAGGCCAAGTAACCGGGAGCGAAAGCACCCAACGAAAGGAGCTGTTTCCGTGGATGAATTACTGATCCGCCAGGCGCCCCACTCCCCGGAGGCGGAGCAGGCGGTGCTGGGCTCCATGCTCATCGACGCCGACTGCGTCAAGGACGTCATGGACAAGCTCCAGCCCGAGGACTTCTACCTGCGCCAGAACCGGGAGATTTTCGAGACCATCTATTCCATGTTCGTGTACTCCAAGCCCATCGACGGCGTTACCGTGGCCGGGGAGATGGAGCGCAGCGGCCTGTATACCGACGACACCCGGGGGTATCTGGTCCAGCTGATGGAGGTGACCCCCACCAGCGCCAACGTCATGGAGTATGTGAAGATCGTCCGGGAAAAGGCCCTGCTGCGGGCGGTGGCCTCCGCCGCGGCGGACATCACCGCCATGGTCCAGGAGGGCACCGGCGAGGCCAACGCCGTTCTGGAGGCGGCGGAGCAGAAAATCTATGCCATCCGCCGGGGCCGCAGCGCCCAGAACATGGTGCCCATCAGCATGGTGCTGCAGGCGGTGCTGGAACGGCTGGGGGAGCTTACCGCCGCAGGCGGCGAGACCATGCCGGGCCTGACCACCGGCTTTTCCGACGTGGACCGGAAGATCAACGGCCTGAATAAGTCGGACCTGCTGCTGCTGGCCGGCCGCCCCGGTATGGGCAAGACCAGTATGGGCCTGAACGTGGCGGTGAACGCCGCCAAGGCCAGCCGGAAAACCGTGGCCGTGTTCTCCCTGGAAATGTCCCGGGAGCAGCTGGTGACCCGGCTGCTGGCTGGGGAGGGGCTTATCGACAACACCCGGCTGGTCACCGGGAACCTGCGGGAGAGCGATTGGGTCCGCATTGCCGAGGGGGCTTCCACCCTCAGCCGCCTGGACATCCGCATTGACGACAACCCCCTGCTGACGGTGGCGGATATGAACGCCAAGTGCCGGCGGCTGGACGACCTGGGCCTGGTGGTCATCGACTACCTGCAATTGATGACCTCCGCTGGAGGCAAGGGCTACAGCGGCGAAAACCGCCAGCAGGCGGTGTCGGATATCAGCCGTATGCTGAAGATCATGGCTAAAGAACTGCAGGTGCCGGTGCTGTGCCTGTCCCAGCTGTCCCGTGCCAACGAGAAGCGGGACGACAAGCGGCCCATGCTGTCGGACCTCCGGGAGTCCGGCGCCATCGAGCAGGACGCGGACATCGTGATGTTCCTGTACCGGGACGATTATTACAATTCCGATTCCGAAAAACGCAACATTGCCGAGTGCATCGTGGCCAAAAACCGCCACGGGGAAACCGGCAAGGTGGAGCTGCGGTGGCTGCCGGAATACACCTCCTTCGGCACCCTGGAAAACCGCTATCAGGAGGAGAACTGATGGACCTGCGCCCGTTTATGGAGCGGTGGCATATGCTGCCGCCTTCCGGCGGGGTGATGCTGGTGGCCGTGTCCGGCGGGCGGGACTCCGTGTGCCTGCTGCACTATCTGGCCGTCATGCCCCGGGATTTCACCGTGGCGGCGGCCCACCTGAACCACGGCCAGCGGCCCACGGCGGGCCGGGACGCGGCCTTTGTGGAGGAGCTGTGCCGGGAGCTGGACGTGCCGCTGACGGTGGAGCGGGCGGATGTGCCCGCCCTGGCCCGTGAGCGGGGCGTGGGGCTGGAGGAGGCCGGGCGCATGGCCCGGTACGACTTCTTCCGCCGCACGGCGGACCGGCTGGGCGCCCAGCGCATCGCCACCGCCCACCACGCCGCCGACCAGGCGGAGACGGTGGTGCTGAACCTGGTCCGGGGCACCGGGATGCAGGGCCTGGCAGGGATCCCCCCGGTGCGGGGCCGGATCGTCCGTCCCCTGCTGGAAACCTCCCGGGAGGAAATCGAGACATACCTGGAAACCCACCGTCTGTCCCACGTGGAGGACGAGACAAACCGGGACACCGCCCTGCGGCGGAACCTGCTGCGCCGGGAGGTCATGCCCCGGCTGGCGGAGCTTCACGACGGGGCCGCCGCCAACATCTGCCGCACGGCGGAGCTGCTGCGGCAGGAGGACGCGTTTCTGGATTCCCTGGCGGCGGACTATCTGCCTGCGGCGGGGCTTACCGCCGGGCGGCAGCGGCTGCGGTCAGCGCCGGAGGTGCTGCGGCTGCGGGCCCTGCGCCTGCTGGCGGAGCGGCTGCCGGTGGGGAAGAAGGACTTCACCGCCGCCCACTATCGGGCGCTGGCCGATCTGCTGGAGGGGGGCGGTATGCTGACCCTGCCGGCCGGGGCCTGCGCCGTGTGCCGGGGGCAGACGCTGACGCTTCTGCCCCCCGGGCCGCCGCTTGCCCCCGTGGTTCTGCACCCAGGGAAGAATTTTTGGGGAGAATACACAATTTCCGTTCGGAAAACCGCCGGAAATTTTTCTCGCAGAAGCGATACAATTGTTCTGAACTGTGATAAGATAGACGGTGCGCTGTCCGTGGGCCCCTATACCGGGGGCCAGCGGCTGACCCTTCCCGGCAGCCGGGGCGGGCGCAGCGTCAAGCGCCTGCTGGCGGACCGGGGAATCCCTCCGGAGCTGCGGCAGCGCGTCCCGGTGCTGTGCGTCGGGGACCGGCCCGCCGCCGTGTGGGGCGTGGGCACGGACATGGAATTTCTGCCGGAGGAGTCCGGCCAAAATATGGAGATCACCGTAACGACAAATGGAGGAAACCGCAATGGCTAAGAGCAACATGGATCAGGATATCCTGAAGGTCCTCATCACCGAGGACGAGATCCGCAACCGCACCCAGGAGCTGGGAGACCAGCTGTATGACCGGTTCCACGACAAGAACCCCATGTTTGTGGGGGTTCTCAGCGGCTGCTTCATCTTTATGGCGGACCTGGTCCGGGCCGCTCAGCTGAAAAGCGAGGTGGAGTTCATCGGCCTGTCCTCTTATAAAAACGCCACCAAGTCCTCCGGCTGCGTCCAGATCACCCGGGACCTGCAGCGGGATATCTCCGGCCGGGACATCATCGTGGTGGAGGACATTCTGGACTCCGGCAACACCCTGGCCTTTTTGAAGGACTACATGCTGGCCAAGGGAGCCAAGAGCATCACCATCGTCACCCTGCTGGATAAGCCCGCCCGCCGGGAGAAGGCCATCACCGCCGACCTGTCCGGCTTTGTGGTGCCTGACGAGTTCGTGGTGGGCTACGGCCTGGACTACTGCCAGCAGTACCGCAACATGCCCTATATCGGCGTGCTGAAGCCGGAGGTCTATAGCAAGTAATTCCAATCCGCCAGAGGGGGAGCGAAGGGAGGAGCATCGCCGTGGAGGAACATGAAAACCGCCCCGTGGGGGGCAAGCGTCTGGCCCCGGAGTCCCGGGGCGGCTTCTGGAACAACTGGGGATATCTGATCGTCACCGTGGCGGTCATCGTGGTGCTGTTCAAGGTGATCTTCCAGCTGAGCTGGGTGCCCTCCGGCTCCATGGAGACCACCATTCCCGAGGACACGCTGCTGATCTCGTGGCAGCTGCCGTATATGGTGTCGGACCCCACGCCCCAGCGGGGGGACATCGTCACCTTCTGGAGCGATGAGCTGGGCAAGCTGCTGGTCAAGCGCGTGGTGGGCCTGCCCGGGGACGAGATCACCTTCCAGGACGGGTATACCTATATCAACGGCGAGATGCTGGATGAGTCGTACCTGCCCCGGCAGGGCATCACCCAGTGCAGCGCCAGCTTCCTGGTGCCGGAGGGCTGCGTGTTCTTCATGGGCGACAACCGCACCGGCTCCAACGACGCCCGCTTCTGGAAGCAGCCGTATATCTCCGTGGACAACATCCGGGCCAAGGTAATGGTGGGGATATCGGTGCTGCCGGACAACAGCTGGCGGGGCGTCCGGGTGATCCATTAAAAGAGAGGGGGCCTTTATTTGACCGCCAACAAGAGAAGATTCAGCTGGGGGGCCGTCCTGCTGGTGCTGCTGGCCATGTGCCTGGTGTATTACCTGGCCTCGGGCCTGCGCAGTCAGGACGCCGTCAGCTATGCCCAGGTGCGGCAGCTGTTTCTGGACGAAAAGGTGCAGGAGTTCGCCATCAGCGACACCCGGCTCACCGCCAAGCTGTCCGACGGCAGCACCGTCAGCTGCGACCTGTATGACTTTCAGGTGTTTTACGACGATCTGAACGACCTGGTGCAGCAGCAGCACGACCAGGGCATCATCCGGGACTATACCTATCACGCCGACCACTCCACCAACTGGCTGCAGCTCCTGCTGCCGTATGTGCTGGTGATCCTGGGGTTCATCCTGCTGATGAACCTGATGGCCCGGATGACCGGGGCAGGCCCCGGCGGAGCCCAGGACCGGATGTCCCACTTCGGCGACGCCCGGGTGCAGGACACCCCCCAGGACAGCAAGGTCACCTTCCAGGACGTGGCCGGTGAGGACGAGGAGAAGGAGGAGCTCCGGGAGATCGTGGAGTTCCTGCGCCAGCCGGACAAGTATCTGGCCCTGGGGGCGCGGATCCCCAAGGGCGTGCTGCTGGTGGGCCCTCCGGGCACCGGCAAGACTTTGCTTGCCAAGGCCGTGGCCGGTGAGGCGGGGGTGAAATTCCTGTCCATCTCCGGCTCCGACTTTGTGGAGATGTATGTGGGCGTGGGCGCCAGCCGGGTGCGGGACCTGTTCCGCCAGGCCAAGCAGAATTCCCCCGCCATCATCTTCATCGACGAGATCGACGCCGTGGGCCGCCAGAGAGGCAGCGGCCTGGGCGGCGGCCACGACGAGCGGGAGCAGACCCTGAACCAGCTGCTGGTGGAAATGGACGGCTTCACCGCCAACGAGGGCGTGGTGGTCCTGGCGGCCACCAACCGGGTGGACATTCTGGACCCGGCCCTGCTGCGGCCCGGCCGCTTTGACCGGCAGGTCTATGTGGGACTGCCGGATATCAAGGGCCGCCGGGACATCCTGGCCGTTCACGCCCGGAACAAGCCCCTGGCGGAGGACGTGGACCTGGACAAGCTGGCCAAGGGTACCTCCGGCTTCACCGGGGCGGACCTGGAAAACCTGCTGAACGAGGCGGCTCTGCTGGCCGGGCGGCGGGACGAGAAGGCCATCACCATGGACGATCTGCAGAAGTCCGTGATCAAGGTCATCGCCGGGCCGGAGAAGCACAGCCGGGTGATCCCCGAGCATGAGCGGCGGCTTACCGCCTATCACGAGGCGGGCCACGCCGTGGTGATGCACGCTTTGCCGGATCTGGATCCGGTGCATCAGATCACCATCGTGCCCCGGGGCCAGGCAGGGGGCATGACCATCTATCTGCCGGACGAGGACCGGTCGTACCTCTCCCGCAGCTATCTGCTGGACAACATCGCCGGACTGCTGGGCGGCCGGGCGGCAGAGCAGCTGGTGCTGGGGGATATCTCCACCGGCGCTTCCAACGATATCAGCCGGGCCACCCAGATGGCCCGGAAGATGGTGGGGACCTACGGCATGTCCGACCGCATGGGCAACGCGGCCTTCGACGCCGGACGCGACGAGGTGTTCATCGGCAAGTCCATGGCCCAGACCCGCCCCTATTCCGAGGAGACGGCGGCGGAGATGGATCAGGAGATCCGCCGCATCATGGACGAGGCCTATGGCCGCTGCCGGAAAATCCTGGAGCAGTATCGCCCCCAGCTGGACCAGGTGGCCCAGTTCCTGCTGCAGCATGAGACCATGACCGCCCAGGAGTTTGAGGACGTGTTCCGCCCGCAGGCATAAAAAATAAACTCCCCCGTCCGGGGCAGCCGAAGCTGCCTGCGGGCGGGGGAGCTCGTTATGGGGATTACTGGTCCTCCTCGGTGAAGTGCACGTGGGAGAAGATGTGGTCCTGGCAGAAGCAGCGGTACCCGGCGCACTTGCTGCAATAGCGGAACTGCAGGTTGGGATAGTCCGTGTCCGTGCGGCCGCAGACGGCGCACTTGTGGTGATAGCCCCGCTGCTGCTGCTGTTGGCGGACGGCCTTTTTGAAGTTCACCGTCTGGGGGTTATGGCGATATTTCTGCTGCCGGATAAAGGCGTCAATAGCGGGCCAGATGAACACCAGGAAGTTCAGCAGCGCCACCACCGGCAAAATGGCGCCCAGCCAGCTGCCGGCCAGCAGGGACTGGATGATGCCGATGACGAACACCGCAATATCCAGCCAGGCCAGCCACTTGATCTTCACCGGGATGAAGAAGAACAGCAGCAGCCGGGTGTCCGGGAACAGGAAGGCGAAGGCCAGGAACATGGACAGGTTCACATACTCCGTGCCGCCCACGGGATAGCCTGTGCCGGAAATGGCGGAGGCCGCGATGGTGACGATGGCCGTCAGCAGGACGCCGCTCCAGTAATAGAGGTTGAAGCGGGCGGTGCCCCATTGGCGCTCCAGGGAGGTGCCGATCCAGTAGTAGAAGTACAGACTGACGGCCAGCCAGAAGGGACTGCTGCTGGCGGGGACGAAGATGAAGGTGACGATGCGCCATATCTCGCCCCGAAGGACCTTGCTGCCGTCCAGATACAGGAAGGACAGGGCGTTGGCGTCGGCGCGCATGGTCAGCAGCATCAGAACGTACACCGCCACGTTGCCAATGACGATCCAGCGCATCAGGTCCGGGATGCCAAAGCGGGGGTGCCGGGCGCAGAAGCGGTCCACCGCGGTATAGAGCTTTTTCAAGGGGAAATTCCTCCAATACGATTCAAGTGGGTCTATTGTAACCCATCGCAGGGGAAAAGTCATTACCTTTTTTTGAACATTTCGCCCCCGTGTAGGTTTGTCAAACATATTGGACAGCGAACTCATTAGGCGAGAGCCAGCGGA
>OIOH01000246.1_pt1 | contig 10605 bp, 8 predicted proteins | sample 1585501 | NCBI WGS metagenome assembly OIOH01 (sample SAMN02674597, study PRJEB24791) | human gut metagenome, SKBSTL013 | isolation source: stool | host: Homo sapiens | place: USA
AGCAGCATCATCGACCGCAAGGCCGTCCGCGACGACATCCAGGTGGTGTACTGCGACGCCAACGCCATTGCCGAGTCCATCGGCAATCCCAAGGGCGCCAACGTGGCCATTCTGGGCGCTGTCCTGGAGAAGGTCCCTGTCACCACCGTGGAGCAGATGACCGAGGCCATCCGCATCGAGCTGGGTGAGCGCAAGGCCCGCTTCCTGGAGGGCAACAAGAAGGCTCTGATCGCCGGCATGGAAGCCGCCCGGTAAAGCCTTGACCCCGCAAATCGCATAACAAATCCCCGGCTGCCTGGCAGCCGGGGATTTGTTGGCTCTATATCAATCCTGCATATACAGATCTTCGCAGTCCAGCTCCGCCTGACGCAGCAGATCCGTCAGCTGCTGCCACAGGAAATGTTCCCGGAAATCCTCCCGCCGCTGCTCCAGCAGCTCCGTATCGCAGCCATTGATCCGGTCATTGTTCCTGTTTTCGGTGATGTCCACGCAGAAAAGGGGTGTCATAAGCATTCCCCTCCCATTATTCCAGCTCGTCCAGGGTCAGGCGGAAGCTGGGCAGGAATTCCTCTAAAAACAGGTCCACCTCCGGCAGGTGCATATCCTCCAGGGCCTGGCGGGTCTGGCGGGCGGCGGCGCAGAACTCGTGGTTGCCGGCCTTCTCCTCCTCCAGGCACTTGATGTGGGCCGACAGCTTGTCCGCCGCCTTTACCAGCTCCTCCACCTCCGGGTCCGCCGGGGTCAGCAGGTCCGCGTACAGGTCCCGGAGCTTCTCCGGCAGCATCCCTGTGAGCTTGCGGCAGGCGATGGCCTCCACCTGCTTATAGGCGTCCCGGATGTCGGGGTTATAATACTTGATGGGCGTGGGCAGGTCGCCGGTGAGGATCTCGCTGGCATCGTGGTACAGGGCCGCCACGGCCACGGCTCCGGCGTCCACCTGGCCGCCGAAATACGCATTGCGCAGCACCGCCAGGGCGTGGGCCAGAATGGCCACCTGGTGGCTGTGCTCCTGGATGTTCTCGGTGTAGCTGTTGCGCATCAGGGCCCAGCGATCAATGAACCGCATACGGGCCATATAGGCGAAAAAGTGGTGCATTATTCCAGCTCCCCCCATAGAATTTCTCCGTCGGTGCCGGTGATGCGCACCGGCAGTACCCGGTTGTGGAGGTCTTCACCGCCGGACACGGCCACCTCCATATAGTTGGGCGCATGGCCGCCGTAGCGGCCCGCCACCGGCTGCTCAAAGAGCACGGGATAGGTCCGGCCCACGCATTCCTCCAGATAGGCCCGGTGCAGCCGGGCGGCCAGGGCCCCGGCCCGGGCGGCACGCTCCTCCTTCACCGGCCCCGGCACCTGGGGCATATCCGCCGCCTTGGTGCCCGGGCGGATGGAGTAGGGGAACACGTGCATGGCCGCGAAGCGGCACTCCTCCAGAAACGCCAGGGTGGCGGAGAACTCCTCCTCCGTCTCCTGGGGGAAGCCGCAGATCACGTCGGTGGTGATGGCGGGGTGGTCAAAGTACTGCCGCAGCAGATCCACGGACTGCCGGAACCGGGCGGTGTCGTACCGACGGTTCATCCGATGCAGGGTGGCGTCGCAGCCGGACTGCAGGGACAGGTGGAAATGGGGGCACAGATTGGGCAGAGCCGCCGCTCGGCGGCAGAAGTCCTCGGTGATGGTCCGGGGCTCCAGACTGCCCAGCCGCAGCCGCAGCCGGGGTGCGGCCGCCGAAACGGCCTCCATCAGGTCGATGAGGCTGCTGCCGTCGTGAAGATCCTGGCCCCAGGAGGAGATCTCGATGCCGGTGAACACCAGCTCCCGATAGCCCTCGGCCTGAAGCTGGCGGGTCTGGGCCACGGCCTGGTCCATGGGCAGGGAGCGCACCGGACCCCGGGCAAAGGGGATGATGCAGTAGGTGCAGAAGTTCACGCAGCCGTCCTCCACCTTCAGCATGGCCCGGGTCCGGGCGGCCAGGCCCCCGGCAGGCAGCACCTCGAAGCTCCGCCGCCGCAGGGAGTCATCCACCGCCACCCGGGGGGTGCGGTCCCGGACCTCCTGCTCCAGCAGGTCCAGAAAGGCCATCCGGTCCCCGGTGCCGCCGATCAGGTCGATGCCCAGGGTCTTTGCCTCGTCGGTGTGGGTCTGGACATAGCAGCCGCAGGCGGCCACCACGGCGCCGGGACTGCGCCGCCTGGCCCGGCGGATCATCTGGCGGGATTTTTTGTCGCTGACGGCGGTGACGGAACAGGTGTTGATGATGTAAGCGTCGGCGCTGTCCTCAAAGTCCACCAGCTCGTGGCCCCGGCGGCGCAGCTCCTGCTCCATGGCCTGGGTCTCGTACTGGTTCACCTTGCAGCCCAACGTGTAAATGGCAGCTCGCATGGGGATTCTCCTTGCACTTTTCGGGTAAATTCGGTATAATAATAAGACTTGTGTCTTATTATATAGCATTCTGCCGCCGGTGGCAAGCGGCGGCGGAGGATTTGTGAGGAAACGCATATGATTTATCTGGATCACGCAGCCACCACGCCGGTGCCCCGGCCCGTGGCGGACGCCATGTATCAGGTGCTGACGGAGCAGTTCGGCAACCCCTCCTCCCAGTATCCCCTGGGCCGGGAGGCCAAGGCTCTGGTGGAGGAGGGCCGGGCCGTTGTCGCCGGGGCCCTGGGGTGCCGGCCGGAGAACCTGCACTTCACCTCCTGCGGCACGGAGTCGGACAACTGGGCCATCTCCGCCGCCGTGTGGCAGGGCCGCCACACCGGGCGGCACATCATCACCACCGCCGTGGAGCACAGCGCCGTGCTGGAGCCGTGTAAGCTGCTGCAGCAGCAGGGGTACGAGGTGACGTACCTGGCCCCGGACAAAACCGGCCATGTGACGGCGGAGCAGGTGGCCCAAGCCCTGCGGGAGGACACGGTGCTGGTGAGCATGATGCTGGTGAACAACGAAACCGGCTGCATCTTCCCGGTGCAGGAGGTGGCCCGCCTGCTGCGGGAGAAAAACAGCCGCGCCCTGCTGCACTGCGATGCGGTGCAGGGCTTTCTGAAGGTCCCCTGCGACCCGGTGGGCTGGGGCGTGGATCTGATGAGCCTGTCCGCCCACAAGATCGGCGGGCCAAAAGGTGCCGGCGCTCTGTATACCGCACCGGAGCTGCGGAATCTGCGGCCCCTGCTGCCCGGCGGCGGTCAGGAGGGGGGGCTGCGGTCCGGCACCGAGGCCACCGCCCAGATTGCGGGCTTTGCCCGGGCCGTGGCCCTGCGGCAGGAGAATCTGACGGAGAAACTCCGGCACATGGCGGACATCAAAGCCTATTGCCGGGAGAAACTTCTGTCCATCCCCGGGGTGGTCCCGGTGGGGCAGGGGGAGGCCCCCCACATCCTGGCGGTGTCCCTGGTGGGGTACCCCAGCGCCAACATCGTCACGGACCTGGGGGCCAAGGGCATCTGCATCTCCGCCGGGTCCGCCTGCCACCGGGGCAAGGCCAGCCATGTGGTGTCGGCCCTGCACCTGGACAAGAAAACCGCCGCCGGGGTCATCCGGGTCAGCTTCGGCCCGGAGACCACCCGGGCGGATATCGACGGGCTGTATCAGGCCCTGCTGGACCACAAAAATCAACGTTTTCCTATGCTGTGAGGTGACATATGCTGAAATATCTGAAACGAGGACCGGGCTTCTACGGGTATCTGTGGCGGCTGACGGGGCCCATTGCCCTGCAAAATCTGATTACATTTTCTCTGGGCCTCATCGACACGCTGATGGTCAGCTGGCTGGGCAACACCCAGATGGCCGCCGTGACCACCGCCAACGTGCCGGTGTTTCTGCTGATCTCCATCGTGTTCGGGGTCCAGAGCGGCCTGGGCATCCTGGTGAGCCAATACTGGGGCAAAAAGGACATGGAGAGCATCAGCCGGGCCATCGGCGTGGCGGCCATGCTGGGCACGGGGATCACCCTGGTGCTGGCGGTGGTGCTGTTCCTGTGGCCGGTGCAGATCATGGACCTGCTGTCCAACAAGCATGAGCTGTCTGTGCTGGGCGCGCCGTATCTGAAGCTCATCGGCTTTTCCTATGTGTTCAATATGCTCTCGTCCATCTATGTCAGCGCCATGCGCAGCGCCGAGAATTCAGGCTTCGGCATGAAGCTGTTCGGGGTGTCCACCCTGCTGAACACCGGGATGAACTATCTGCTGATCTTCGGCAAATGCGGCCTGCCGGCCCTGGGCATCCAGGGCGCGGCCATCGCCACGCTGCTGTCCCGGGTGGCGGAGTTTCTCATCTGCCTGGTGTGCGCCCTGCGCAGCCGCATTCTGCCCCTGGACCTGGGGGCTTTCCTCCGGCCGGGGTGGGAGATGCTGCGCCGGTTCGTGAAATATTCCACCCCGGTGATCCTCAACGAGACGGCCTGGGGCCTGGGCAACAGCCTGCTGACGGTGATCCTGGGCTATACCGACAACTCCGTGGAGATGCTGGCGGCCAACGCCGTGATGGGCAACCTGAACCGGCTGTTCCTGGTGGTGTGCTTCGGTCTGGGCGCTGCCACGGCGGTGATGATCGGCAAGGCCATCGGCCAGGGCCAGAGCCACCGGGAGGTTATGGACCTGAGCCGGACACTGCTGGTGTTCACCCTGCTGGTGGGGACCGGGCTGGCGGCGGTGTCCCTGGCGCTGGTGCCCACGGTGTTTGTGCCGGTGGTGTTCCCGCTGTTCAAGCTGGCGGGGCAGTCCGCCGCCATTGCCGCCGCCCTGGCGGTGACGTCCTTCGTGATGATCCCCCTGCACGCCTATTCCATCTCCGCCGTCACCGGTGTGCTGCGGGCTGGCGGCGACGTGGCCTGGTCGGCGGCGCTGGACATTGCGCCCCAGTGGCTGCTGGCCCTGCCGCTGACGGCGCTGTTTGCCCTGGTGTTCAAGAGCAATTACTGGCTGGTGGCCGCGGCCATCCAGGCCGAGAGCCTGCTGAAGGTGCCTCTGTGCGCCCTGCGCATCCGCACCGGGAAATGGATCCACGACGTCACCCTGCCCCAGGGGGAGCTGTAACTTTTATATAATTCTGTCATCAAGTTGTAACCAAATTCCCGGCATCTGTAACCGGTTTGTAATTGAATTGCGGCGCACGCGGCGGTATACTTGATTTGTAAAAGCTCATAGGACTCCCGATCCAAATCCGAAACGGAAGGAATGAAGGTTATGTCAAAGCGCTGTTTGCAGATCATCACTGCCCTGCTGTGCGTCCTGCTGCTGGCCGGATGCGGGACGAAGGCGGAGGATTCCGCCGGAACAGCGGACGACGGACAGCAGTGGGGACCTCCGGCTCAGGACGGCTTCGACGAACCGGTTTACCGGACCACCATATTCGGCAGCATGCCCTACGAAGCGCCCCCCAGACGGGCGGACAAGGTGTGGGACGGGGCCGCCTGGGTGGACCCGTCGGACCCGGAGGTGACGCAGCGGACCGCTGTAGAGCCGGACGTGACCGTTACGACTCAATGGGCGGAGGGACAGCAGGGTGAGGACGGCATTGCGGATGCGGTACGGGACTATATGACCCTGGCCTATTCCCTTCGGGCCGCGCCGGATATGACCGTGGAGGAGCATCCCTGCTGCACCGATGACATGGTGGACGAACTGCGTTTCTATGCGTTCATGATGTCCTCCGATCTGAGCTTCCGGACCCGCGCTGCCGCAACACTGGAGAACCTGACCCCGTCCGCGTCAGATAATATCCGCGTCCGGGTGCTTATCGATGCCCAGGAGGCCACGGGCAATATCACCGATACGGCCTATTGCCAGGATGAGCACTGGTCTACCGCCCGGGAGCTGGCCCTAACCCGGCTCAACGGCCGCTGGACGGTAACGGACGATGATACCGATGCATCCAATTTTTTCCAGGGTGGCGTTGCGGATGAGGTCCCGCCCTCCCGGGAGCTGCGCCAGGCGGTAGAGGCATATTTTCAGCTGCGGGCCGACGAAATGGCCGGACAAATGGGCGATTCCTCCTGCACCACCAACGCCCTGCTGGCAGACGCCAGGCTGTTTGCCGCTCAGGTGGACTGGTCCCGGGTATATGGCGCACAGGGCCGCGCCTGTCAGTTCGGCTCTTCCCAGGAGCTGCCCCCCTTCGACGTTCGCCTGCCTGTAACGGAGGTCATGCGGATCGACGGGCTGCAATTTGTTGACCGCCAGCCCCTGATGCGCACGTCGTTTGCCATTGTGAGCCATATGCTGACCCTGACCCGTGCCGCCGACGGCCGGTACACAGTAGTGGGCGATACCTATGAGTACGGCGGTCATAACTGCAACATCCTGGATTCCATCAACTGACCGCGCCACGCATTCGACAAGGAGGTTCGTATGAAAGCAATGCTATGCCGCATTTTTGCCGCCCTGCTGTGCGTCCTGCTGCTGGCCGGATGCGGGGCGAAGGCGCAGTCCACCCGGCAGAACCCTTTGGAACCCCCCGCCGGGGCAAAGGCGGAGCGATTTGACCCGCCTGAAACGGCGCGGGCCGCCGTGGAGCATCCGGACATCACCGTTTCCGTCCGGTGGGCGGAGGAGGCGGAGGGCCAGGAAGCCATCCGGACGCTGGCCGCAGAGTATTTCACCCTGATGGGGACGATCCTCGCCGCCCCGGAGGCCTCCCATGAAAGCGTCTGCTGTTCGGAGGAGGTCCTGCAGGAGCTGACCCTCTATGGCTGGATGGCCTCCACCAACCTGTATCCCCGGATCAGTATACAAGTCACCCTCAGCCGGCCGGAGACATATCCGGACGGAACGGTCCGGGTGACGGCGGGCCTGAAAACGGCGCTGAAATCCTGCCGGGACATCTCCAGGACGTCCTTTACCAGCGACGCCAATCTGGAGTCCATCGACTTTTCCGAGGAGCACCGGCTGACTCTGTCCGGGGCCGGTGAGAACTGGACCGTCGCCTGGGACGCATTTTCCAGCGACTTCGGACGCATGGAAAGCGGCTGCGCCACCAACCACCGGGACGATGCCTTTTGCGCCGAGCCTATCCGCAGCTACTTTTCCATGCGGGCCAATGCTCTGGACGGCGGCTATGTGGACGGGAATCCCGAGTTCTGCATCGGCGCTCTGCGGTCGGATGCCTTTGATTTTGCCCAGGCCCTGCTCAAGGACCGCCCGGAGATCCTCCGGGTTTACCGGGCGGAGTCCCGGGCTGTGAACCTGGGCCAGTTCCGCCGGATCGATGGCGACGCCGCCACCCAGGTACCGGTGGATGAGTGCATCCGCGTGGAATACCTTTCGGAAAACTGGATGGTGGAGTGCTCCATCTTCGTGATCCCCCACACCATTACCACCTTCCCCCAGGCAGACAGCGACCAGGACCTGGTGGTGGGCGATCTGTACAAGCAGTTTGGCCACGCGTGCAGCATTGTGGAATACCCGGAACCGCTTTGGTCCGACTGACCAGACTATATCACCTAACGGAGAATCAACACCTATGAGCATATTCTGCTGTCCCATCTGCGGCGGGCCCCTGGACAGGGAGCCTTCCGCCTGTTCCTGCCCGGTGGTTTTGAAGTAGATGGGCAGGGGCGCGTCGGCATCGGGGAACTTCTTGCTGGCCAGAAGGATATGGCGGTAAGCCTCGTCCTCCGGCTCCTGGAAGTGGACGTCGCCGGTGGCGCAGACGGGCTTGTTCAGCTCCTGGCCCAGGCGGACGATGGTGCGGTTGAACTCCCGCAGCTCCTCCTCCGACTGGACGTCACCGTTGCGGAGCATGAACATATTGTTGCAGATGGGCTGAATTTCCAGATAGTCGTAAAACGACGCGATGCGCCTGAGCTCGGCCCAGTCCTTGTGGTCCTTCACCGCCTGGAACAGCTCCCCGGCCTCGCAGGCGGAGCCGACGATGAGGCCCTCCCGGTGAGCCATCAGCTCGGTTTTGGGGATGATGGGCACCCGCTTGAAGTATTGCAGGTTGGAGGCGGAGATCAGCTGGTACAGGTGCTTGAGGCCCATTTTGTTCTTGGCCAGCAGGATGATGTGCTTGGGAAAGCGGCTGGACTTGCTGCCCCGGGGCCGCAGCTTCAGCATCTGGGGGTTGATGTCCTGGAGGCGGCGGATGCCCAGCTCCTTTTCCATCTTCTGGAAAAACGGGATCAGCATGTAGGCCACCATGGCCGCATCGTCGGAGGCCCGGTGGTGGTTGAAGGCGGGCAGGTCCAGGTACTCGGCCACGATGTCCAGCTTGAACTTGTGCAGCTCCGGCAGGAGATTCTGGGCCAGGATCAGGGAGTCCACATAGGTGGGGTCGAAGGGAAGCCCCTCCCGGCGGCAGCCGGCCCGGATGAAGCTGATGTCAAATTCGGCGTTGTGGGCCGCCAGGGGGCGGCCGCCCACAAAGTCCAGAAAGGCCGTCAGGGCCTCCTTGGGGGACGGGGCACCGGAAAGCATGGCGTCGGTGATGCCGGTGAGGCCGATGATCTCCGGCGTCAGGCGGCGGCCGGGATTCACGAAGGTCTGGAAGCGGTCAGTGACCTGGCCGTTCTTCAGCACCACGGCGCCGATCTCGGTGATGGCCTCCCGGTCCACCTTCAGGCCGGTGGTCTCGATATCGAAGCAGACGATCTCGTCGGAGAAGTCCTGGTCCTGGGGGCCGTGGACGGCGATGCGGTCGTCTAAGTTATTGACAAAGTAGCCCTCCACGCCGTAGAGGATCTTGATCTTGCCCTTGGCGGTGTGCCAGGCGTCCGGGAAGGACTGGGCCACGCCGTGGTCGGTGATGGCGATGGCCGGGTGGCCCCAGGCGATGGCCTGCTTGATGACGGAGGCGGTGTCCGTCAGGGCGTCCATGTTGGACATCTTGGTGTGGAGGTGCAGCTCCACCCGCTTCTCCGGGGCGGTGTCCTCCCGGGGCTTGTGGGGGATCTTCATGATGTGGAAGGGGCGCAGCTGAATGTCCTTGCCGTCCCGGCTCAGCTCCACATTGCCCTGGACCCGGAGCCACATCCCCGGGGACACGGCGTTCTGCATGGACTGGGCCTCCTTGCCCTCCATGTACTTGGTGACGGTGACGGAATTCCGGTAATCCGTCATGTCGAAGGTCAGACGCCAGACGCCGGGCTTGCGGGTCTCGTAGCACTCGGCGGCAAAGACCTTGCCCTCCACCACCACGGCGCCCATCTTGGGGTTCAGGCCGTCGATGGAGACGGGCTTTCCCTTGATCTCCCGGCCCATGAGGACGTCGGACTTGTCCTCCGCGGGCTTGGGGGTGCGGAAGTGGAGCCGCAGCTGGCGCAGCTGATACTGGTCCATCAGCAGCTGGCGCAGGGCGGTGACGGCGGCCTCCGGCAGGGGGGCGGAGGCCGTCAGCTCCAGCTCCATGGTGCGCTCCGCCCGGTCCATGCTGCCGCCCACCACGCAGGCGTCGTGGAGCAGCAGGCCCAGGTCACGGGGGGGCACAAAGCTCTCGAAAAATGTGAAAAACGGTATTTTATCGCACATACGGGGCCCTCCCTTACAGCTTGTCGATCTCGTCCATCAGGGCGTCCACCAGCTTGTCCTGGGGGACCTTGCGCAGAATTTCGCCATGGCGGAACAGCAGGCCCTCGCCGTCGCCGCCGGCGATGCCCACATCGGCGGCCCGGGCCTCGCCGGGGCCGTTGACCACGCAGCCCATGACCGCCACGGTGATGGGCTTGGTGCAGCCCTGAAGGCGGCGCTCCACCTCACGGGCGATGGGGATCATGTCGTACCGGGTGCGGCCGCAGGTGGGGCAGGAGATCAGGTCGGGGCCGGTTTTCCGCAGACCGGCGGCGGACAGGATATCCAAGGCGGCGCGGACCTCCTCCTCCGGGTCCGCCGTCAGGCTGACCCGAAGGGTATCGCCGATGCCCTGGCACAGCAGGCCGCCGATGCCGATGGCGGATTTCAGCACCCCCAGGCGGGGGGTGCCGGCCTCGGTGACCCCCAGGTGCAGGGGGTAGTGGGTCTGCTCATGGAGCATGCGGTAGGCGGCCATGTTCACCGGGACGTGGGAGCACTTGACAGAGATGCAGATGTCGTCAAAATTGCAGTCGTTCAGCAGGCGGACGTGGCCCAGGGCGCTGTCCACCAGGGCCTGGGCGGTGACGCCGCCGTATTTTTGCAGAAGCTCCCGCTCCAGGGAGCCACCGTTGACGCCGATGCGGATGGGAATGCCCCGGTCCCGGCAGGCGTCTGCCACGGCCCGGACCTTTTCCGCGGAGCCGATGTTGCCGGGGTTGATGCGGATCTTGTCCACCCCCTGGCGGACGCATTCCAGGGCCAGGCGATAGTCAAAGTGGATATCCGCCACCAGGGGGATGTGGATGCGGCGGCGGATGGGGCCGATGGCCCGGGCGGCGTCCATATCCGGCACCGCCACCCGGATGATCTGGCACCCGGCCCGCTCCAGACGGAGGATCTGGGACACGGTGCGCTCCACGTCCTGGGTGGGGGTATTGCACATGGACTGGATGCTGACCGGCGCGCCGCCGCCCACGGCCACGGCGCCCACATGGATCTGTTTACTCATGGTTTATATCCTCCTTGCGAGTAAAATGCGCCGCACGGGGCGGCGAAATGGGGCCGGCAAAGACGCCGGCCCCATTCCGGGACGGTCTGC
>OIOH01000257.1_pt1 | contig 10436 bp, 8 predicted proteins | sample 1585501 | NCBI WGS metagenome assembly OIOH01 (sample SAMN02674597, study PRJEB24791) | human gut metagenome, SKBSTL013 | isolation source: stool | host: Homo sapiens | place: USA
GGTATACCCGGCGTGGAGGCACTGGGTGCCGATGCGCTGCTGACTCATGGGCAGGATCTTCCTTTCCTGTTTCAGGTTGAGTGTTATGCTACACCCCCGCCCGGCCCTTGTCAAGAGGCGGGCGGGGTGGGACTGGGCTCCGGCTCCTCCGGCGGCGGTGCCTGCGGTGCAGGCTCGTCCCACGGCAGGGCGGCATCGCTCTGCTGTACCGGCGGTTCCTCTGGCATGGGCGGCAGCTCCTCCGCAGGGGCGGGCGGCGCTTCCTGCGCGGCAGGCTGCGGAGGCGTCTGCTGCACAGCAGGGGCAGGTTCTGTTCCTGCTGCCGGGGTCTGGGGTGCGGTTGCTGCGGGGGCAGGCTGCACCGGGGCGCTGGCAAAGGGCTGCACCGCTGCCGCAAAGGGACGGGGTGCTTCCGACTGTGCCGTGCGGGCAGGGGCTGCCTGTACCGTTACCGCCTGCATCTGCTGGGGCGGCTCGGACAGGCTGAACAGTGCCAGTTCCAGCTCGATGCGCTGGTCGCTGCCACGGGTCATGTGCTCCAGCGCCGTGCCCAAAGTGCGGATGGCGCGGATGGCTTCTCGCTGCCCCATCTCCGGGCCTTTTTGCAGGTACAGCGCCTCTTCCTCCGGCGAAACACCGGACAGCAGCGCCTGCCCGCCGGGCAGCGCCGCCAGCATCAGGGCGCGGTAATGGGCGATCAATTCCTCAGTCAGGCGCTTCACGTCTACCGACTGCTGACGCAGCTGTGCCAGCTGTGCCAGCGCGGCGGCTGCGTCCTGCGCTTCCAAGGCGTCAGAAATATGGAACAGGTAGCTGCGGTCGGTCACACCGGCCATACGGCGCACCACGTCTGCGTCGATCTTTGCGGTGACACCGGCGCAGGTATCCAGAATGGACAGTGCATCGCGCAGCGCGCCATCGGCCAGACGGGCGATCAGTTCCGCGCCGTCGGAGGTCAGCTCCAGCTTTTCCTCCCCGGCGATATACTCCACCCGCCGTGCGATATCCTCCGGCCCGATGCGGGTAAAATCGTACCGCTGGCAGCGGGAGAGGATGGTGGCGGGCACTTTCTGGATCTCGGTGGTCGCCAGAATGAAGATGACATGTGCGGGCGGCTCTTCCAGCGTTTTCAGCAGCGCATTAAAGGCCGCTGTGGACAGCATGTGCACCTCGTCGATGATATACACCTTATACTGACAGGCGCTGGGGGTGTAGGCGGTCTCGTCCCGCAGGTCGCGGATATCGTCCACGCCGTTGTTGGAGGCTGCGTCCATCTCCACCACGTCCAGCAGGCTGCCGTTGTCGATGCCCTTGCAGATCTCGCACTCCCCGCAGGGGTCGCCACCCTCCGGGTGCAGACAGTTGACCGCCTTTGCAAAAATTTTGGCGCAGGTGGTCTTGCCGGTGCCGCGCACGCCGGTAAACAGATACGCATGGCCCACGCGCCCTGCGGTGATCTGGTTTTTCAGGGCGGTCACGATAGCACGCTGACCCACCACGTCCTCAAACCGCTGGGGTCTCCATTTGCGGTAAAGTGCACGATACATGGCGATCTCTCCCCTTTCCCGGCCTTTGCGGCAAAAATAAAAGGACAGCGCTCGACGGGGTTTTGTCCCCGCCTTGCGTAACTCGGCATACGGATGCAGGCTTACTGAAACGCACGAACGCACTGCTTAAGGCTGCTTGGTTCCCCACCTGACCTGGTTCACAGCGAGCCCATCGTACAGGACCCGCATCCGTATGCCGAACCACGCAGCAGGCGCTGTCCGACACATCCTTGTGGATGCTAAGATATTGTACCATAAACCCCGCCGGATTGCAAGAGGGGGCAAAACAAAAAGGAGAAGCCCGAAGGCTTCTCCTCGTTTGTGCTAAAACTGTTTAGGACTGGCAAGCGGTGATCAGGCTCATCTTGTACACCTCGTCTGCGTTGCAGCCGCGGGACAGATCGTTGATGGGTGCGTTCAGACCCTGCAGGATGGGGCCGTAGGCAGCGTAGCCGCCCAGACGCTGTGCGATCTTATAGCCGATGTTGCCGGCCTCGATGCAGGGGAAGATGAAGGTGTTGGCCTGACCAGCCACCTTGCTGCCCTTGCACTTGACCTGTGCGACCTCGGGAGCAACGGCTGCGTCAAACTGCAGCTCGCCGTCCACAGCCAACTCGGGATCCATCTCCTGTGCCTTGATGGTAGCATCGTGGCTCAGTGCCACGGTGCCGCCCTTGCCGGAGCCCTTGGTGGAGAAGCTCAGCACAGCCACCTTCGGGTCGATGCCGAACAGCTTTGCGGTGCGGGCAGTCTCCACAGCCACCTCTGCCAGCTTGGAAGCGGCAGAGATCTTGACCTCGCCGGTAGCCTTATCGACGGTATCGGTGTAATCAATGTTGACAGCGCAGTCGCCCATGGCAATGCGCTTCAGGCCCTCTTCGCCGCAGTCGCGGTCCAGAATAAAGCAGGAGCTCACCAGATGTGCGCCCTTCTTGGTCTTGACCAGCTGCAGAGCGGGACGGATGGTGTCGGCGGTGGAGTAGGTAGCGCCGCCCAGCAGGCAGTCTGCCTTGCCCATCTTCACCAGCATGGTGCCAAAGTAGTTGGACTTTTTCAGCAGGGCGGTGCACTCCTCTGCGGACTGCTTGCCCTTGCGCAGCTCCACCATGGTGCTGACCATCTCATCAAAACCGGCGTAGTTCTCCGGGTCGATGATCTCGGCAGCGGAAATATCAAAGTTACCGGCGGCGGCAGCAGCCTTGCACTCTGCCTCGTTGCCCACCATAACGACCTTCAGCACGCCCTCGGCCAGCAGCTTGCTTGCGGCCTCCAGAATGCGGGGGTCATTGCCCTCGGTGAACACGATCGTCTTGGGATTTGCCTTCAGCTGTGCTACCAGCGGTGCAAACATATCAGCCATTGTGATTACCTCCGAATTTACTTTCCAAAATTCACACCCCGTGTCTGTTGGACACAAGGATGCCTTTCTTCTTTATTCTAGCACAGACGGCAAAAAGTTCAAGACAAAATTGTGTTTTTGTGCTATATTTTAGGGGAGAAACCGCCATTTGATTTGTGAATAAAATATCATACTGGTTTTAAAGGAGATGTTCTCCATGGATATGGATACTTTAAAGGCCGAATGCCTTGCCTGCACCCGGTGCGAGCTATGCGCCACCCGGACGAACGTGGTGTTCGGGCAGGGCGTGCCGGACGCCGAGGTGTTGTTTGTGGGCGAGGGCCCCGGCCAGAGCGAGGACGAGCAGGGTCTGCCCTTTGTGGGGCGCAGCGGCCAGCTGCTGGACAAATACCTGTTTGCCATCGACCTTGACCGCAAAAAGAACTGCTATATTGCCAACATCGTCAAGTGCCGCCCGCCCCAGAACCGCGACCCGCTGCCCGCTGAGAGCGAAGCCTGTATGCCGTGGCTGCGGGAGCAGTTCCGGCTGCTGCATCCCAAGATCGTGGTCTGCCTTGGGCGTGTTGCCGCCCAGCGGATGATCCGGCAGGATTTTTCCGTCACCCGGGAGCACGGACAGATCATTGAGAAGGGTGGCATTTTGTTCATGGGCACCTTCCACCCCGCCGCCCTGCTGCGCCAACCCCAGAACAAGCCTGAAGCCTTTGCGGACTTTACCGTACTGCGGGACACCATTGCCGCCGTGTGCGAGCATACCTATCATAAATAAGGACAGGAACCAACCGCGCCGCTTTTGCATACTGTAAAGCAAAAGTGAGGTGTTTTTGTATGGAAAGTTCCGTGCATCCTTCTGTGGATTTCTTTCTGGGCGCTACAACGCCCGCCGGGTTCAAGGGCTACTTTGCGCCGCTGCGCCGGGAGCCCGGGATGCAGCTGGTGCTGCTCAAAAGCGGGCCGGGCTGCGGCAAGTCTACTTTGATGAAGCGTCTGGCGCGCGCCGCACAGGATAAGGGCGAACCCATCCAGCGCATCCACTGCGCCAGCGACCCCGACAGTCTGGACGGGGTGGTGTTCCTGCGGCAGAAACGCGCCATCATCGACGCCACCGCGCCCCATGTGGTGGAGCCGGAAGCCCCCGGCGCAGACGAGCGGGTGTTGAGTTTGTACCACACCATTGACGCCGATGCCCTGCACCCCCACAAGGACGAGGTGACCGCCCTGTTTGCCCGCAACCAGCTGCTGCGCAGCCGGGCGGCGCGGTATGTGGCCTCGGCGGGCAGCCTGCTGCTGGACAGCCGCCGCGCCGAAGCGTGCAGCGCCAACTTTGAAAAAGTGCGCCGCTACGTCAAGCGGCTGTGCATCCGCCTGTTGCCCCGCACCGAGGAGATGGGCTCTGAAGAGCTGCGGCTGCTCTCGGCCATCACGCCCAAGGGCGAGGTGTTCTATCAGGGCACGGTGCAGGCACTGGCAGACAAATGCATCCTCTTCCGGGACGACTACGGGGCAGTCTCCCGCCTGCTGCTGGAACTCATCCGCGCCGAGGCGCTGGCGCGGGGCTACCACATCATCACCTGCCCCTGCGCCATGCACCCGGAGGATAAGATCGACCACATTATCATCCCCTCCCTGCGGCTGGCGTTCCTGACCGACAACCGCTGGCATCCGGTGCGGCTGTCTGCGGCGCAGACCGTGCGGTGCAGCCGTTTTGTGGATAGAGAAAACCTTTCTGCCTGCCGTGCACGGCTGCGCTTCAACGAGCGCGCCGCCGCCGAACTGTTGGAACAGGCCTGTGCCCTGATGGCGCAGGCAAAAAGCTGCCACGACGAGTTAGAGACCTACTACCGCACCGCCGTGGATTTTGCACAGGTGGATGCCGCAGCCGCCCAGTGCATGGAGCTGTTCGGGGTAGGATAAAGTAAACTATAACGGAGGTGAAACGCCTTGGCAAGCATCCATCTGCCCATCCGGCAGCTGGTGGAGTTTATGCTGCGCACCGGCAGCATCGACAGCCGCTTTGCCGGCTTTGACCGCGCCAACGAGGGCGCACGCATCCACCGCAAGCTGCAAAAGGCCGCCGGAGAGGGCTATCAGGCTGAGGTGTTCCTCAGCGCGGAGTGGGAGGCCTGCGGCATCGCCTTTACGCTGGAAGGCCGGGCAGACGGCATTTTCACCGATGAAAACGGCACCGTGACCATTGACGAGATCAAGACCACTACCGTCCCCTATGAGGAGATTACCGAGGAGCTGAACCCCTGCCACTGGGCGCAGGGCATGGTATATGCCGCTATTTACAGCAGCCAGCAGGGACTGGATGCGCTGGCCGTACGGCTGACCTATTACCAAGTTGATACTGACCAAATTTTGCGTTTTACGCGGCAGTTCACCCGGCAGCAGCTGGAGCAGTTTTTGCGGCAGCTTTTAACGCAGTACGCCCCGTGGGCGCAGCGGCAGCTGGACTGGGACACCCGGCGCAGCCAGAGCCTTGCGGCGCTGCAATTCCCCTTTGCGAAGTACCGTCCCGGGCAGCGGGCGCTGGCGGGCGAGGTGTACCGCGCCTGCCGCGCCGGGAAAAGCGCCGACCGCAAGGGCGGTACCCGCGTTTTTTGTCAGGCCCCTACCGGCATCGGCAAGACCATGAGCGCGCTCTTCCCTGCCCTGAAAGCCATGGGCGAGGGCTGCGGCGCAAAGCTGTTCTACCTGACCGCCCGCAACACCACCCAAGCCGCCGCCGAGGACGCAGTGGCGCGGCTGCGTACCGCCCAGCCCGGCCTTGCCCTGCGCAGCGTGACCCTGACCGCCAAGGAAAAGTCTTGTCTGCACCCGGACGCCGAAGGGCACCCCGCCTGCCTGCCGGAAGTATGCCCCTTTGCCAACGGCTATTACGACCGCCGCAAGGACGCGCTGGTGGCTCTGCTGGACGGCAGCGGCAGTTTCAGCCGCGCCGCGCTGGCGGACACCGCCCGGCAGTTCTCAGTGTGTCCTTTTGAGCTGGGGCTGGATCTGAGCGAGTGGTGCGATGTGGTCATCGGAGACTACAACTATCTGTTTGACCCGGTGGTGCACCTCAAGCGCTTTTTCGATGCCGCCGGGGACTGGCTGTTCCTCATTGACGAGGCGCACAACCTGCCGGACAGAGCCCGCGCCATGTACTCGGCGCAGTTTGCCAAAAGCAGCCTGACCGAGGCAAAGCGGGCGCTGGGCAAGGGCAAAAGCAGCCTGAAAACCGCACTGATCAAAGCAGACAAAGTCTTTCTGGCGGCGCGCAAAGCCTGCGCACAGGCTGCGCCCCGCACAGGTGCAGAGCCCGCCGGGGAGACCGAGCCTACGCAGGTGAGTCTTTTACCCGCTGAAGCTGCCCCGGATTTTGCCCTGCCGCAGCCGCTGTACGCCCGGGACGGCACTGTGTTTTTGCAGCAGCTGCCCGCCGCTTTGCCCGCTGCCCTGCGGGCGGTGCACACCCCGTTACAAGACTGGCTGGAACAAAACCCCGAGGACCCCGCCCACGCCCAGCTGCTGGAGCTCTACTTTGCCTTGCAGGATATCGCCCGCGCCGCCGACCGGTACGACAGCCATTTTGTCACCCAGCTTACCGCCCGGGGCAGCGAGCTGGAGCTGCATCTGCTCTGCTTAGACCCCGCACCCTTTGTGGACGCCAGTCTGGCGGCAGGGCGCAGCGCGGCGCTGTTCAGTGCCACATTGACCCCGCCTGCTTTCTACCGCAGCGTGCTGGGCTGCGCCAATGCCCGGGCGGTGGCGCTGCCCAGCCCCTTCCCGCCGGAAAATCTGGGACTGTTCTGTCTGCCGGGCATCTCCACCCGCTACCGCCAGCGGGAAGCCAGTGTGCCCGCCGTAGCCGATGCGCTGGCGGCGCTGGCAAAGGGCAAGACCGGCAACTATCTGGCGTTTTTCCCCAGCTACGCCTATTTGCAGCAGGTGTACGAGGCGTTTGCCGCCCGCTGGCCGGACATTCCCACCCTTGTGCAGCAGCGCAGCTTGGACGATGCCGGGCGCGCAGAGTTTCTGGCGCAGTTTGTGCCCCACCCCGCCAAAACGCTGCTGGGCTTTGCCGTGATGGGCGGTATCTTCGGCGAAGGGGTAGACCTTGTGGGCGACCGGCTCATCGGCTGCGCCATCGTGGGGGTGGGTCTGCCGCAGGTGAACCCCCGGCAGGAGATGCTGCGCCGGTATTACGAGGAGCAGTCCGGCTGCGGCTTCGACTATGCCTACCGCTACCCGGGCATGAACAAGGTGCTGCAAGCCGCCGGGCGGGTGGTGCGCACCCCGCAGGACAAAGGCGTGGTGCTGCTTTTGGACGACCGCTTTGCGCAGCCCGACACCGCCCGCCTGTTCCCGCCGCACTGGCAGCACATCCGGTATCTGCCCGGCACCGCCGCGCTGGAAACGGCGCTGAAAGGGTTCTGGGATGTATAAAACTGCAAAAGGAGTTGTTGCATCATGCGCAACAACTCCTTTTTGCTATAACCTTAATACTCCACGCCCTTCCGTGCGGCGATGCCCTTCTGGTAGGGGTGGCGGCGGCAGCACATCTCAGTAAGGTAATCTGCGGCGTCCGACATCCACCCGGGGGCTGCGTGGGCGGTCAGGACACATTCCTGCCCGGCGGGGCGGTGCAGCACCGCCTGCTGCAGCAGGGCTTTATCCACCATGTCCAGTTCCCACGCGCTGCCGGCTTCGTCCAGCACCAACAGATCACAGGGCTGCGCCAGCGCCGCCGCAAGATTTTTGTTCTGTAAAGCGCGGGTAGCGGCCTTTTCAGCTTCATTCATCTGAAAGACGAATTTCTGCCCGGCCTTGCCCCGGTAGACGGTGGCGCCCAGCTGTTCCAGCAGCGGGATCTCACCGCTCTGCCCGCCCTTTAAAAACTGCACGATGACCACACGTTTTCCGCTGCCCAGCGCCCGCAGGGCAAGCCCCATGGCGGCTGTGGTCTTGCCCTTACCATCGCCGTAATACAGATGCAAAAGGCCTAAACTTTCCATCGTCTTTCTCCTTTTTGGCTCTCCCGGTTTTGTAACAAAAGGCACCCGCAGCCCTGTATGCTTAGCAGAACGGCTGCGGATGCCTTGTTATTTATGGTTTGCTTTTACTGGTACAGCGGGAACTCCCGGGTCAGGCGCAGAACGCGCTCGCTGATCTCGTCCTTCTTTTCCTCATAGTTCCAGATGCAGTCTGCAATGCAGTCCGCGATCACCTGCATCTCGGCTGCACCCATGCCGCGGGTGGTGACAGCCGGGGTGCCCAGACGTACGCCGGAGGTCACAAAGGGGCTGCGGGTCTCGCCGGGAACGGTGTTCTTGTTGGCGGTAATGTGCACGCTGTCCAGACGCTGCTCCAGGTCCTTGCCGGTGCACTCTTCGTCCCGCAGGTCAATGAGCATCAGGTGGTTGTCGGTGCCGCCGGATACCAGCTTGACCCCGCGCTGCTGCAAGGCCGCAGCCAGCGCCTGTGCATTTTCTACGATCTTGCGGGCATATTCCTTGAACTCCGGCTTCAGTGCCTCGCCAAAGCAGACGGCTTTGGCTGCAATCACGTGCTCCAGCGGGCCGCCCTGCGTGCCGGGGAACACTGCCGAGTTGATGCGCTTGGCAATGATGGGGTTGTTGGTCAAAATCAGGCCGCCGCGGGGGCCGCGCAGGGTCTTGTGGGTGGTGGTGGTCACCACGTCGGCGTAGGGTACGGGGCTCTGGTGCTGACCGCCCGCCACCAGACCGGCAATGTGCGCCATATCCACCATCAGGTATGCGCCGTAGCCGTGGGCGATCTCGGCCAGTTTTTCAAAGTCGATGGCGCGGGGGTAGGCAGAAGCGCCCGCCACCAGCATCTTGGGGCGCACCTTGCGCACCTGCTTTTCCAGCTCGGCGTAGTCGATCACGCCGTCTGCGCCGACGCCGTAAGAGATGAAGTGGTAGTTTTTACCGGACATATTCACCGGAGAACCGTGGGTCAGGTGACCGCCCTGCGAAAGGTCCATACCCATAACAGTATCGCCCAACTCCAGCAGGGCAAAATACACAGCAAGGTTGGCCTGTGCGCCGGAATGGGGCTGGACGTTGGCGTACTTTGCCCCGAACAGCTGGCAGGCGCGCCGGATGGCAATATTCTCCACCTCGTCCACATAGACGCAGCCGCCGTAGTAGCGCTTGCCGGGCAGGCCCTCGGCGTACTTGTTGGTGAGCACACTGCCCATGGCAGCCATGACGGCGGGCGAGACGATGTTCTCGCTGGCAATGAGCTCGATGTTCTGGCGCTGACGGGTCAGCTCCCGGTTCATGGCAGCCCCCAGTTCCGGGTCTACGGTATTGACCAGGCCGATGGTATCCATCATTTCTCTGTACATTTCAGTTACCCCTCTCTTGATACAGACAGATCGACGTCTTGTTCAAGCACCCGGCTCCTGCACACTGGGCCGCATTGCTTTATATTATCATAGCAGAAAGCTGCAAAACCTTCAATCCTCTTTTCGCCAAAAGGCTTGCTTTTTTGGACTGAAGTGTTTATTATATTTGTATAAAAATGCATTGTCGATTTTGTGGATTTTTCAGCTTTCCACGATCACAGATGAAACGAGGTGTTTTGCGTGGACATCGCCGAGGAAAAGCAGGCCCAGCGCACATCCGGCAAAGCGGCCCGCCGGGCCCTTTCGCCGGAGCAGCGGGCCGCCGCCAACGCGGCGTTGTGTGCCCGGCTGTGGCAGCTGGACGCCGTGCAGAATGCCCAGACCATCCTGCTGTATGCGGCCTTTGGGGGTGAAGCAGGCCTTGCCGGGTTTGCCGCCGAAGCGGCCCGCCGGGGCAAGGTGCTGGCCTACCCGGTGTGCGGAGAAAACTGCTCCCTCACCGCCGCCGTGCCCGGCCCGGACGGCTGGGAGACAGGGCTGTACGGCATCCGCACACCGGTACTGGAACGGTCGGTGCTGCTGGAACCGGAACAGCTGGATCTGGTGCTGGTGCCCTGCACTGCCTTTGATGCAGACTGCTTCCGGGTGGGCATGGGCAAAGGCTACTACGACCGCTACCTGCCCCGCTGCACAAAAGCGGCAAAGATCGGCATTGCATTGGAAGTTCAGCGCGTTGCACACGCTGCCGTGGATGAGCACGACCAGCGGCTGGACGCGTTTGTGACAGAGAGGGGTTTGTACACATGGACATGATGAACGAAAGCTGCAGCCGGTTCCTGGCAGAACTGGCCAGCAAAGCACCCACACCGGGCGGCGGCGGTACCGCGGCACTGGTGGGTGCCGCCGGTGTGGCACTGGGCAACATGGTGGGCTGCCTGACGGTGGGCAAAAAGAAGTATGCCGCCGTGGAAGCGGACCTTCTGACCCTGAACGAGCGGGCCGGTGCCCTGCGCGCGGAGCTGGAAGCACTGGTGCAGGCGGATGCCGAAGCCTTTGCGCCGCTGGCCGCCGCCTATGGCCTGCCCAAGGACACTCCGGAGCAGGCGGCTCACAAGGCCGCTGTGCTGGAAACCGCACTGGATGCTGCCTGTGCCGTGCCGCTGGAGATCAT
>OIOH01000265.1_pt1 | contig 10276 bp, 10 predicted proteins | sample 1585501 | NCBI WGS metagenome assembly OIOH01 (sample SAMN02674597, study PRJEB24791) | human gut metagenome, SKBSTL013 | isolation source: stool | host: Homo sapiens | place: USA
GCATCCCGCAGAAGGGGAGCGCTCTGCTTTTTCAATATTCCCGAAACGCCGGTTCTGCGGTATAATGGAGCCGGATGGACCGGCCTGCCGTGTCGGACGCGGACCGGAAACGAAAGGAGCTCTTGTTTATGGAAAAAACGCTGCGCAGCTGCGCGGATCAGATCGTGGAAGCCAGCATCCGGGCGGTGCTGCCGGACGAGGCGGTCCGCCGTGCGCTGAAGGATTTTCACCCGGAAGGGCGCACGGTGCTGGTGGCCGCCGGAAAAGCCGCATGGCAGATGGCACATGCTGCCGTTGCCGTGCTGGGGCATGTGGACGGCGGTGTGGTTGTGACCAAATACAATCATGTAAAAGGGAAGATCCCCGGTGTGACCTGCTGCGAGGCAGGCCACCCGGTGCCGGACGCCAACAGCTTTGCCTCCACCCAGAAGGCGCTGGAGCTGGTGCAGGGGCTGACCGCAGAGGACACGGTACTGTTTCTGCTCTCGGGCGGCGGCAGCGCGTTGTTTGAAAAGCCACTGCTCCCCGGCGGGGAATTGCAGGACATCACCAATCAGCTCCTTGCCAGCGGAGCCGATATCGTGGAGATGAATACCATCCGCAAGCGGTTGTCCGCTGTCAAGGGCGGTCGGTTCGCACAGCACTGCGCGCCCGCAAGGGTGTTCAGCATCGTGCTCAGCGATATTCTGGGCGATCCGCTGGATATGATCGCCAGCGGCCCGGCGGTGCCGGATAGCTCCACCTGTGCGCAGGCTTTTGCCATTGCGGAAAAATACCACCTGGACCTGTCAGAACAGGCAAAGGCGCTGCTGGCGCAGGAAACGCCGAAAGCCCTTGATAACGTGACCACACAGATCACCGGCAGCGTCCGAGAGCTGTGCACCGCTGCCGCTAAAGCCTGCCGGGAGCTGGGCTATGAGCCCATCCTCCTCACCGACCGGCTCTGCTGCGAGGCGCGGGAGGCAGGCAGCTTTCTGGGGGCCATCGCCCGCACCCATGCGGGACAAGGAAAAAAGCTAGCCTTTATCGCGGGCGGGGAAACCGTGGTGCACCTGACCGGCAAAGGGCTGGGCGGGCGCAATCAGGAGCTGGCGCTGGCCGCAGCCCCGGCACTGGCCGGACAAAACGCGGCGGTGTTCTCGGTGGGCAGTGACGGCACCGACGGCCCTACCGATGCCGCCGGCGGCTATGTGGACGGCGACACCGCCGCAGCACTGGCGGCAAAGGGCTGGAACGTGTTCGACACCCTGCAAAACAACGATGCCTACCACGCCTTGCAGGCGGTGGATGGGCTTATCATCACAGGCGCTACTGGTACCAACGTCAATGATGTTGCCGTGGTGCTGATCGGGGGAGAAGTGCAGGCAGACGCCTGAACCCTGCTTGCCCGGTGCGCGGTGCTCCTATAACATTTGACCCCGCTTTGCCCGCTTTACCCGGGCAGGCGGGTTTTTTTGTTGAAAATACTTGACAGTTCTTCTGCAAAATGATATGATTTTGATATCAGAAAGAAACACTTCCGACCCTGATAAGGAGGGACTTGTTATGGAAGAGAAAATTTTGAATACCCGCAAAAACGGCATGGCCGCGCTGCTGCTCACCCTGCTGGGCTATGTGGTGGCCATTGCCCTGTTCATTTACAGCATCACCCTGCTGAATGCAGACCGGATGCTTCTGGGCGTGCCGCTGCTGATTTTGTCCATTGCGTATTGGATCGCAGGCATTTTCCTGTTCTGCGGTCTTAAGGTGTTAAAGCCGCAGGAGGCGCTGGTGCTCACCCTGTTTGGTGATTACATCGGCACCCTGAAGGGACAGGGTTTTTACTGGGTGAACCCCTTCTGTACCGCCGTCAACCCCGCTGCCGGCACCCGCCTGAGCCAGAGCGGAGATGTGAACAGCAAGGAGAACAGCGTGGCTGCGCTGTTTGGCAATAACGGCCAGAATGCTCAGATGAGCGCCGAGTCCATGAGCAAAAAGATCTCGCTCAAGATGATGACCCTGAACAACTCCCGCCAGAAGATCAACGATTGTCTGGGCAACCCGGTGGAGATCGGCATTGCAGTCATCTGGCGCGTGACCGATACCGCCAAGGCTGTGTTCAACGTGGATAACTATAAGGAATACCTCTCCCTGCAGTGCGACAGCGCCCTGCGCAACGTGGTGCGGGTGTACCCCTATGATGTTTCTCCCAACGTGGACACCACCGGCGACGGCGTAGCCGATGAGGGCAGCCTGCGCGGCTCTTCTGAGGTGGTGGCTGCCCGCATCCGGGACGAGATCCAGAAGAACGTGGCAGAGGCAGGTATCGAGGTGGTGGAGGCCCGCATCACCTATCTGGCCTATGCACCGGAAATTGCAGCGGTCATGCTGCAGCGCCAGCAGGCCAGCGCCATCATTGATGCCCGCAAGATGATCGTGGACGGCGCTGTGGGCATGGTGGAAATGGCGCTGGATCGTCTGAACGAGAACAAGGTAGTGGAACTGGACGATGAGCGCAAGGCGGCAATGGTATCCAATCTGCTGGTGGTGCTGTGCGGCAACCGGGATGCCCAGCCCATCGTGAACAGCGGCAGCCTGTACTGATATGGCAGAGCCGAAAAAACAGGTGCCCCTGCGCCTGAACGCCAAGCTCTACGATGCTCTTGCCGCTTGGGCAGAGGATGACTTCCGCTCGGTGAACGGGCAGATCGAATATCTGCTTACCGAGTGTGTGCGTCAGCGCAAAAAGAACGGGAAATATGTCTCCGACCAGCTGGATGTCCCGCCGGAGCTGGATCTCCATTGAAGAACCCGTGAAAAAACGTTTGGAGCGCGCCGCAGAGCACGCCAAACGCAAATTATTCACAAGGCCGCTGCACAAGACCGGTGCAGTGGCCTTGTGTTTGTCGGGGAAAAGCCGTGCCTTCCGGCGGGAAGCAGGGACAAATGAGCGCTGATTTGATATATCAATTGAGCGCGCAATGCTCCGGTATTTCGTCGAAAAAGGCGACCGAAGCTGCGGAAATGACTTGAAGAGACAGGAGAAGATGGACAGATATCTGGGCGAAAACGTTTCTTTTTTGGGCTTTTCCGGAAAAAAACTTGCCTAAAAGTTTGCAGCGTGCTAAACTAACAGCGGGGAATTGTTTTGCGTAAGCAGATAGGGGGATGAAGCTATGAAAATACTGGTTGTGGATGACGGTCAGCTTGCGATCAATTCGCTGATCCGCATCCTGTGCCGGGTGGCACCGGACTGTGACTATATCAGTGCCATGACGACTGACGATGCCCTGACGTGGATGCGGCAGGGCCCGATGGATGCTGCCTTTTTGAACCTGGAAATGCCGGGCATGAATGGCCTTGCCCTTGCCCGCATGATTCAGAAATTGCAGCCCCGCTGCAATATCATCGTGGTCACCGAGCACCCGGAGTATGCACTGGAAGCATTGCAGATCTTCGTCAGCGGTTTTCTGCTCAAGCCCGCCAACGAGGCCGATGTGCGCAATGTGCTGGAAAATCTGCGCTACCCGCCGGAAACGGCACCTGTGGGCATCAAGATCCAGTGCTTCGGCAACTTTGAGATCTTTGTGGGCGGACGTCCGCTCTCCTTCAAGCGCAGCAAAAGCAAGGAGCTGCTGGCCTACCTTGTGGACCGCAACGGCGCCACCTGTACCAACGGCGAGATGCTGGCTGTCCTGTGGGAGGATAAGCCCGACACCGCCTCGCTGCACAGCCACCTGCGCAATTTGATCTTTGACCTCAGCCATACGCTGGAGGATGCAGGGGTCAACGGGCTGCTGGTACGCGGCCGCAGCACCTTGGCGCTGGATACCAGCAAGGTGGACTGCGATTATTATAACTTCCTGCGGGGAGACCGCTCAGCCTTCAACTCCTACCGGGGCGAGTATATGACCCAGTATTCCTGGGCAGAGGTTACCCGCTCGGCGCTGCGCCAGCAGGCCGCAGCTATGCCCAAAAGCGGGTCTATCCCAAGCTATTACGTCCCGCCCACGGGCTTTTAAAACTGCATAAAACGCCAAAGGCTGCTGCGCAAACGATGCGCAGCAGCCTTTATCATTCTCTTAAAATCGTTCCAGCTCCAGCAGATATTCCTTGATCTCCAGTCCCTCGGCGTAGCCGGTCAGGCTGCCGTCTGCGCCGATGACCCGGTGGCAGGGCACCACGATGCACAGCGGGTTGCGGTGGCAGGCGCTGCCTACGGCGCGGCTTGCCTTGGGTTTGCCCAGCGCCGCCGCCAGTTGCCCGTAGGTGCGCACCTCCCCATAGGGAATCTTGCGCAGCTGCGCCCATACCGCCTGCTGAAAGGCCGTGCCCTTTGCCGCCAGCGGCAGGTCGAACTCCCGGCGCACCCCGGCAAAATATTCGTTCAGCTGCTCCTCGGCCTCCTGCAGCAGGGGCGTTTCCACCACCCTGCGTGGCAGAGGTTCCAGCTCCGGCGCACCGTCCGGGCAAAAATGTACCCCGCACAGCGCATCGTTTTCCTCCTCCAGACAGATGGCACCAAGGATGCTGTTGATATACCAGACGTTCAAAACCGGCCTCTTCCTTTCCTGTAAGAATGTGCTATACTGGTATTATCTTAACACAAAAGTTTCCATGAGGAAAGGGGCGTTTCAACTATGGTCAAGGCACTGGAAGACATCATTGCAAAAAGCAGCAGCATCGTCTTTTTTGGCGGCGCGGGCGTTTCTACGGAGAGCGGCATCCCGGATTTCCGCAGCGTGGACGGCCTGTACCACCAGAAATACGACTACCCGCCCGAAACCATCCTCAGCCATACCTTCTGGGAGGAAAACCCGGAGGAGTTTTACCGTTTTTACCGCGACAAGCTGATCGTAAAGGGTGCAAAGCCCAACGCCGCCCATCTGCGGCTGGCAAAGCTGGAACAGCAGGGCAAGCTGCGGGCGGTGGTCACCCAGAACATTGACGGCCTGCATCAGGCGGCGGGCAGCAAAACGGTGTACGAGCTGCACGGCAGCACCCTGCGCAACTACTGCACCCGCTGCGGCAAGTTCTACGATGTGGATTTCATCGCAAACAGTACCGGCGTGCCCCGCTGTACCGAGTGCGGCGGCATCGTAAAGCCGGACGTGGTGCTTTACGAAGAGGGCTTGGACGAGGAGGTGCTGTCCGGCGCGGTGGATGCCATCCGTCATGCCGATACCCTCATCATTGGCGGCACCAGTCTGGTGGTGTACCCCGCCGCCGGGCTCATCCGGTATTTCCGGGGCGATAATCTGGTGGTCATCAACATGCAGCCCACCGGAGCGGATACCTCTGCCGACCTGTGCATCGCAAAGCCCATCGGGCAGGTGCTGAGCGAGGACATCTCGCTGGACTGATTTTTGCACTGTAAGGCGCGCTGTTTCGCGCCGGTTCGCACGCAGTTTTCCGTATGCTGATGGAAAGAACATCAGAACGGAGGAACTGCAAATGATCCAGGTATGCGACCCGCCGCGTCAGCGGCAGGTACGGCGGCTTTCCGCCGAGGAATTTTTTACATTGGTGCGCTGCGGCGGGGCGGGGTTTTACCGCCCCTGCTCCGAGGTGCTGCGGATGCTGACCGCAGGCGAGGCGTGGGGCACAGCCGGGGCGGCGCTGCTGGTGCTGCCCCTCACCGCCGATACTGCCGCAGCAGCGGCACTGCGCAGCTGGCTGGGACGCAGGCAGCTGGAAGGCGGCTGCCTGCTCACCCCGCCGGTAAATACCGGCGAGGAGCTGCCCGCCCGGCTGGTGGAAATTGCCGCAGCCCGGGCAGACCGGCTGCGCCGCAAGGGTACGGCATGGGCGGTAGTAGAGTGCACCGAAACGGCGGCAGCGCTGTTGCCGCTGTATTTCCGGCAGGGCTTCGGGCTGCGGGCGCTGCGCCCGCTGGAAAGTCTTGCGCCCTGCTTTTTGCTGCGCACCGGCTGCGTGCCCGCCCACACCGCGCCGGTGTGGGTGCCGCTGGAAGACAGGGTGCAGCTGGCGCTGCTGCTGGCAAAGGGCTATGCTGCACTGGACAGCCGCCCCTACGGCGGCAGCCTTGCGCTGGCACTTTATCCGCTGAAAGAAACGGAATAACGTAAACCAGAGAGGGAATGAGAAAGCTATGAAGGCAGTGATTCTGGAAAGCTATGTGATGGAAGAAGGGGACTTGGACTGGTCCGGGGTAAAGGCACTGGTGCCGGACACCACCAGTTATGTGCGTACCGACTACGCCGACATCGCGCCCCGCATCGGGGATGCAGAACTGGTGTTCATCAACAAGTGCCGCATTGACGAGGCAGTGCTGGCGCAGTGCCCGAACCTCAAGTGGGTGGGCATCATCGCCACCGGTACGGATAATATCGACCTTGAAGCCTGCCGCCGCCATGGGGTGGCAGTGGCCAACGTGCCGGGGTACTCTACTTACAGTGTGGCGCAGATGACCTTCAGTCTGCTGCTGGCCATCTGCCAGTGTGCCCAGCGGTACGACCGGGCAGTAAAGGCCGGGTACTGGCAGCTGGGCATCCCGGCAGAGTACGGTCTGCTGCCGCAGGTGGAGCTGCTGGGCAAGACCTTTGGCATCTACGGCTACGGCAGCATCGGCCGTCAGACCGCACGCATTGCAAAGGCCTTTGGCATGGAGGTGCTGGTGTGTACCCGCACGGTGCGCCCGGCGTACGCCGCCGATGGGGTGGAGTTCGTGGACTTTGACACCCTGCTTGCCCGCAGCGATGTGCTCAGCCTGCACTGCCCGGCCACCCCGGAAACCCGCGGGCTGATAAGCCGGGAAGCCCTTGCAAAAATGAAGCCCGGTGCCATTTTGCTGAACACTGCCCGGGGCGCACTGGTGGACGAGGAAGCCGTAGCCGATGCGCTGGAAAGTGGCAAGCTTGCCTTTTACGGCGCCGATGCCTTTGCCACCGAGCCACTGCCGCCCCAAAGCCGTCTGCGCGGCCTGCCGGGCGCGGTGCTCACCCCGCATATCGCATGGACCACCAAGGAAGCATTGCAGCGGCTGATGGATATCACCACCGGCAACCTGCGCAGCTTTCTGGCCGGGAAAGGCGAGAATATCGTCAACCCTTGATTTTGGCAGGGCACTGTACTATACTGTTCCATGATTTCAGGCTCTCCCGGCAAAGGAACTGCCGTAAAATAACGTATGCACAAGAGCATCCGGCAGCTTTGCCGCTGCTCTGAGGGAGGTAAAAATGAGTTACGCTATCGTATTCAGCAGCAAAACCGGCAACACCGCACTGCTGGCACAGACCCTGCAGGAGCAACTGCCGCAGGCAGACTGCTGCTATTTTGGCACACCGGATGCTGCCGCGCTGGCAGCAGACACCCTGTATGTGGGTTTCTGGACGGACAAGGGCAAGGCGGACGCCGACACGCTGGATTTCTTGCAGCAGCTGCACGGCAAGCGGGTATTCCTGTTCGGCACCGCAGGCTTTGGCGGCAGTGCACCCTACTTCGAAAAGATCCTTGCCGCCACCCGGAAGGCGCTGGACGGCAGCAACACCGTCATTGGCAGCTTTATGTGTCAGGGCAAAATGCCGGTGTCCGTCCGGCAGCGGTACGAGGCCATGAAGGCAAAGCCTTTGCACATCCCCAATCTGGATGCCCTGATCGAAAACTTCGATAAGGCGCTCTCCCACCCGGACGCCGCAGACCTCGAGCAGCTGAAACAGGCTGTAAAGTGAGTGAAAAAGAGCGACCGCACATTGTTTTGTGCGGTCGCTCTTTCTGTATAAGCTATATAGGACAAACGCTAGTCAATGGTGGTTTTGGTGCGCCCGATGCCGATGACGGCGGTGGAGATCTTTTTCCAGCTGTCGCAGCCGCACACGCCGTCCACCCGCAGGCTGGTGCGCTTCTGGTAGCCGCGCAGAGCCTGCTCGGTGCGGGCACCAAAAATGCCGTCGATACGGCTGCCGGTCTGGTAGCCAAGGGTGGAAAGCGCATCCTGCAAAATCATGACATAGCAGCCCCGGCTGCCCCGGCGCAGGGTGGGGTAGCCTGCGGTGGTGCCGCTGCACGCCGGTGTGCCGTAGCGGCGGTCAAAGTGCACCCATGTGGGGGTCTGGCTCAGCGGCTCCACATAGCCCCATGCGCCGGAAGTGCGGGCAGCGTTGTAAATGGCGGTGCGCTGGCGCTGGTCAAGGCTTTGCCCCACATCGAACGACACCCCGGCGTAGTGCTGGCTGCGGGTGCCGTGGCCACCCTCCCAGATGCGGCGGAAAGCGTACCCTACCGGGATGCCTCTGCCGTATTTGCGGCGGGTCAGGTTCCACGCTTCCATGGCGGCAATGGTGGTCCATAGGGTAGGGCTGGCCGATTTGCCCCGGAACTCCCGCAGCCGCAGGGTGGTCAGGGTGCTGTAAGGCATGGGGTCGTTCTCGTTCAGGTTTGCGTAGGTGTATACCTTGTTTTCGTAGGCGTCATAGATCAAAAGGCGTGCCATCCCTCATTCCTCCTTCTCGCAGCCGCAGGGGTCAGTACACTGGGCTTGCAAGGCGTGCCATGTTTCCCGGTACACGATGCCGTTTACCGGCTGCAGCCCCGCCTGCTGCTGGACAGCCCGCACGGCAGCGGCGTCTGACGCGCCAAAGCGGTTGTTGTCGGCTACATAGTCCTCGCCGCAGGAAAGTTGCGCCCGGCGGTTGATCCAGCGCTCCACCTGTCCTACCTCCTGCCCGGCGCTGCCCTCGGCGATGGCGCGCCCCGGGTAGGCGGTGCCGGATGGTGTGTCTCTATCGGGGTTCGGGGCATGAGCGGCCAGCTGCAAGCTCAGCGCTTCCACCGCCGTCCATGTGTCGGCATCTGCAATGCCGGTCTGCTCCAGCCCTAATAGCTGCTGGGCGCTGCGGGTGGCGGTGGCAGTTTCGTCGGTATAACGGTCGGCAAGGGGCGGGACTTCCACACTGGAAAAATAATAGGCGATGCGCTGCAAAAGCAGATTGTAATACAATACGGTCTCACCGCTGCTGCCCACCGTCAGCGGCGTGCCGGGGTAGGGCAGACGCTTTAAGGTGACCACCGGGCCGGAAGAGCGCAGCTGGCTGGCGCGGCCATAGAGGGAGTTCCATGTGGTGCGCCCCACCACGCCGTCCACGGTAAGCCCTGCAAACCGCTGGTACGCCCGCACTGCCCGCTCGGTATCCGCGCCGAACTTGCCGTCAATGCTTACCGGCGGGATGCTGCTTTCGTAGGCACTCATGAGGTAGAGGTAAAACTGAAGTTCCCGCACCGGCGTGCCGGTGGAGCCGCTGCGCAGCACGCCCGGGTACTCGCCGGGGCGCAGGGAAGAGGAGAGCAGCCGGTTGGCAATATCGTTGTACACCTCGTACAGCTTTTGCCATGTGGTGCGCCCCACCACGCCGTCTGCCGTCAGCCCGAAGTAGCGTTGGAACCGCCGAACAGCCGCCGCCGTGCCCGCGCCGAATTTTCCGTCCACAGTCACGCTTTCAAGGCTCGTGTACACGGTGCGTGCGATCTTCAGCCAGAACTGCACCAGCCGCACATTCTGCCCGGAGGAACCCTCCCGCAGCGGCGTGCCGGGGTAGGCATTGGGGGTGCCGTTGTCGGACTGGATGCTCAAAAACTCATCGTACAGTTCTTTCCAAGTGGTCTGGCCCACTATGCCATCCACCGTAAGGCCGTATTTGCGTTGGAAGGCGCGCACCGCATTGGCGGTGGCAGTGCCGTATACGCCGTCCACCGTTACGGAGGGGATGGCGCTGTCGTACTGCGCCAGCGTGTTCAGCCAGAACTGTACCTGCTCCACCGCGCTGCCGGAAGCACCGGTGCTCAGCACCGTACCGTTCCATGTGCCGTTGGACAGGGTGCCGGTGGAAGTCTCGCCCTCGCTGGTCAGCTCGGCGAGGTCCTTTACCGATACATAGATGTAGCTGATCTTGTACCATGTCTGCCGCCCCACCACGCCGTCGGCGGTCAGATTGAACTGCTTCTGGAACGCCCGCACCGTGGCGGCCATCCGGCTGCCGAATACGCCGTCTACCGTCAGTTTGCCAAGGAAGGGATAGTCCTTGGTGATGCGGTTCAGCTGCCTTTGCAGGGTGAATACCGCCGTGCCGCGGCTGCCCTGCCGCAGCGGCGTGCCGGGGTAGCTTTGCGGGATAGAGCGGATATTTTTAGTGCGCACGATCTCGATGCTGCTGCCGTAGTAGTAGCGCAAGATCTGCAAGGCGCTGCGCCCGTTGTTGGCCAGCGTCACCGTGCCCCACTGCTTGAGCCCCGGGCAGGTGACCGATTTGCCGTCGCAGTATTCGGAGTAATAGGGGTTCAC
>OIOH01000267.1_pt1 | contig 10225 bp, 9 predicted proteins | sample 1585501 | NCBI WGS metagenome assembly OIOH01 (sample SAMN02674597, study PRJEB24791) | human gut metagenome, SKBSTL013 | isolation source: stool | host: Homo sapiens | place: USA
GAGATTGTAGACCTCATGCTTGAAACAGTATGCACCGCAAGGAAGCGGGTGCGGATTGCGGGGGACGACTACCCGGCAGAGCTTGTGAAGTCAAAGTTTATGAAGCTGGACGGCGAGCATATCCGCTTTGTGCTTGACTGTATGCGGGAGAACACAACGAAAATCCGCAACATCAAGCAATATCTGAAAGCAGCCCTTTTCAACGCCCCGTCCACTATCGGCAATTATTACACTTCCCTTGTCGCCCATGACATGGCAAGCGGCGCACTGTCACCGAAGAAGCCGCAGTACGGCGACCCGGACTATTATTCATTCAAACCGGGCGAAAGCCTGTAAAACAACAAAAGGAGGATTTTATTATGGCACAGAAAATGACAGGAGCATTGGTATTTGACGAGCGCACCGACCGTTACGACATTCGCTTTGACTTAAACAGCTACTACGGGGGCTTGCATTGCGGTGAGTGCTTTGACGTATTCGTGCGGGGCAAGTGGAAGCCGACCCGGATTGAGTACGGCGACAACTGGTATGCCTTGCGGGAGCTTCCAGAGGAAAGCGTACACTGTTGCGTCACAAGCCCGCCCTACTATGCGCTTAGGGATTACGGGCTTGATATGCAGATTGGGCGGGAGGACACGCCGGAGCAGTACATTGACAGGCTGACCGAGGTTTTCCGCGAGCTGCGCCGGGTACTGCGTTCTGACGGTACGCTCTGGCTGAATATCGCGGACACCTACTGCGGCACAGGAAATAAAGGCTACCATGCAGACCCGAAGAACCCGAAAGGCAGAAACGGACAGCAGATTGCAAGAAACAACCGCGTTTCCGGCTGCAAACAAAAGGACTTAATCGGTATCCCTTGGCTTTTAGCCTTTGCCCTACGCGCTGACGGGTGGTATTTACGGAGCGACATTATCTGGCAGAAAGAAAACCCCATGCCGGAGAGCGTGAAAGACCGCCCTACCCGCTGCTATGAACATATCTTTCTGCTTACGAAGTCAAAGAAGTATTTTTATGACGCAGCCGCCATAGCCGAGCCGTTAGCCCCCACAACGGCGGCGCGGTACCGCACCGGGCGCAGCGCGGGACAGAAATATGCGGACGAAGTACCCGGACAGGGGAACGTACAGGGGCTTAACCGGGCGCGAAGCGGCAGCTACTACGACGAAGCCCTCATGCCGACCATGCGGAACAGGCGGGACGTGTGGCTTATCAATACCGTTCCCTACAAGGGCGGGCATTTCGCCGCGTTCCCGCCAAAACTTGCCGAAACCTGTATCAAGGCGGGCTGTCCGAAAGGCGGCGTTGTGCTTGACCCCTTTTTCGGCAGCGGCACGACGGGGGCAGCCGCAAAGCAGCTTGACAGGCATTATATAGGCATTGAGATAAACGCCGAGTATTGCGCCCTTGCAAGGGCGCGGATTGGAGGGACAGACACATAAAACAATATAAGGCGCGTGAAAAAGTCACGCAGAAAATGACCCGCGAGGGGGCTGTCGAGGTAAACGCCGCTACCGGGAAAAAGAAACGTATCAGCAAGCGGATAAGGGACGCGGACTTTGCAAAGACCGAAGCCCCACCGCAGCCGGAACAGGCAGCGCAGCCCCTACCGGGCGGCGCAACTTCCCCGCCCTTAACCGACACGCCGCCGCTTCCCCATGCGCCGGGGGCAGAACGGGAACAGGACACCGCAGCAGCCGAGCGCGTCTTGGAACGTATCGACGGGGCGCGTACCAGAAAGGCGAGCAAAAAGGCGGCGAGGAAAGCACAGGCAGAAGCCACAGCAAAAGAAAAATCTTCCCGCTTGCAGTTTACCGACGAGGAACGGGCAACGCCGGAGCTTGAAAGGTATATCCGAAAATCGGACAAAGCAGCCGACCGTCTGGACGCGGCAAAGGCGGCTATCCCCAAAGAAAAGAAACTTGTACGGGAGCGCACCTTTGATGAAGCCACCGGGAAAGGCAAGACCCGCCTACATTTTGAGGAACAGGAAAAGCCCATAGGAAAGAATAAGCCCCACAATAACCCGCTATCCCGCCCCGCACAGGAAGCGGGTATTTTCGTCCACAACAAGATACATTCCGTTGAAAAGGACAATTCCGGCGTTGAGGGGGCGCACAAATCCGAAGAACTGGCAGAGCGCGGCGCAAAGTACGGGGCGCGGAAAGTCAAGGAGGGCTACCACAGCCACAAGCTCAAACCCTACCGGGCGGCGGCAAAGGCAGAGAAAGCGGCGTTCAAGGCGAATGTGGATTTTCAGTACCATAAAGCCCTGCATGACAATCCGCAGATTGCGGGCAATCCCCTTTCCCGCTTCATGCAGAAGCAGCAAATCAAGCGGCAGTATGCAAAGTCGGCAAGGAAAGGCGGCGCAAAAACGGCGCAGAAAGCCGCAGAGAACACCCGCAAGGCGGCAAAAAAGACCGCCGAGGAAACAAAAAAGGCAATCGCTTTTGTAGGGCGGCACCCGGCGGGCGTATGTATCGCCGTTGCCGCGCTACTCTTATTCATCATGGTATCGGCGGGGCTTTCCTCTTGCGGTTCCATGTTCTCCGGCTTGATGAACGGCATTGTCGGGACTTCCTACACGTCGGAGGACAGCGACCTTGTGGCGACGGAAAATAATTACGCCGCAAAGGAAAACGAGCTTCAGCAGCAGATTGACAATATCGAAAGCACCCACCCCGGCTATGACGAATACCGCTATGACCTTGACAGTATCGGGCATAACCCCCATGAGTTAGCGTCCTACCTCACCGCCCTTTTACAGACCTACACCCCGCAGAGCGCACAGGCAGAGCTAAATCGCGTCTTTGCCATGCAGTACACTTTGACGCTGACAGAAGAAACGGAAATCCGCTACCGCACAGAAACAAGCACAGACCCGGAAACAGGGGAAACGACCACCGAGGAAGTACCCTACGAGTACCATATCCTCAACGTGAAGCTGACGAACAAGCCCATTTCCGAGATTGCGGAGGAACTTCTAACGCCACAGCAGCTTGAAATGTACCGCGTCTATCTGGAAACAAGCGGAAACAAACCGCTGATTTTCGGCGGCGGCTCCCCCGATATGGGCGCGTCCGAGGATTTAAGCGGCGTACAGCTTGTAAACGGCACACGCCCCGGCAACACCGCCGTTGTAGACCTTGCGAAGCGGCAAGTCGGCAACGTGGGCGGGCGACCCTTTTGGAGCTGGTACGGATTTAACAGCCGCGTGGAATGGTGCGCCTGTTTCGTTTCATGGTGCTACAATCAAGCCGGAAAGAGCGAGCCGCGCTTTGCCGGGTGCCAGTCACAGGGCGTACCCTGGTTCCAGTCACGCGGGCAATGGGGCGCGAGGGGCTATGAGAATATCGCCCCCGGCGACGCTATCTTTTTCGACTGGGACGGGGACGGGAGCGCAGACCATGTGGGGCTTGTTATCGGAACGGACGGGGAGCGCGTCTATACCGTCGAGGGCAATTCCGGCGACGCCTGCAAGATAAAGAGCTATGCTTGCTACGAATGTTTTTATCCTTTAGGCTCTTATCACCTACTACGGAGAAAAAGCGATTTTGCCAAACTTACGCAAAAGAAAAACGCTGCAACCTCAAAAAAGATTACAACGCTTTCTAAATCCTGTTCAGTTTTAAGTCGGACATTCCTATTCGCCCTCTTTTTCGACTTCGGAAATCTCCTTTGCCGTTGCGGTTACAATCCGTATGCCTGTATCGCTCATACCGTCAAGAAGCGCGTCAAGCTGCCGCCGCTGCGTGTTCTTCTCCGGCGGCGTTTCTAAAAGGAATTGGTCTACGGATATATGGTAACGCTGTATCAGCTCAAAGAATATCTGTAAACTTGGGTGCTGCCCCTTGTTCTCAATGTTCGCAAGGTAGCGCGGCGAGATAAACATTTCGTCGCCTACTTTCTTGCGGCTCTCCTTGCATCCCTCACGCGCTGCCTTTATCGCTGCCCCAAAAGCCTTAAAGTCGTATCGTGGTACTGGTCTTTTTGCCATAGTTATTCACCCTATTACATTTTACTGTTCCCCTTTCTTCTTGGATATGTCTACGTAGTTCTATCAGTTAGCCAAAATAATTCATATATATATATGTTGACAACAAGCTGCTTTTGTATATAATATTATATAAAAGGGGGGGAATGTTTATGTTACATAGCATGCGTATTCGATAAGCATTGAAATCAAAAAAGATTTTTCCCATTTTCAATATGGGCTTTTTTGTCATGCTTATTTTGCGTATGCTATACAACAAAACTAACGACGTATAGACATAGTATAAAAACTATGCCTTAATTTTGTTGTAGTATTATATGTATAAATGCAGGTCAATGCTCATGTTGAGAATTGACCTGCATTTTTTTGCGCAAAAGGAGAAATATTATGCTTGAAAAATATTGGATAAAATGTCCAATTTGTAACGGAAAGACGAGGGTTCAAGTATTTTATAATACGGTATTAAGAAATTTTCCTCTTTTCTGCCCTAAATGTAAATTAACGCATATCGTTGATGTTGAAAAACTAGAAATCATAATCAAAAACTCTGAAAAACAAACTTTTTAATTTTGAAAAGGAAGGATATTTAAATGAAACACTTACCTAAAAGTACACCTACGGAAATATTGAATGACCCATACGGATTTACTTACAAAGAAATGTCGGAAGTAATTGGAGAGGATAAAGCAAGAGCCTTATATACGGAATTGTATAAACAGCCATTTCACAAAGAAAATCTATCAATATCAACAAAAAAAGTCTATAAAAGTAGCGATACTGAAAAGTATGTTTATGAATTGAAAGATAACAGGTATATTGAAACGGTTTTTATTAAACGGCGAGATGGTGGGACTGTTTGCGTAAGTACGCAAGTTGGTTGTTCTGTTGGCTGTATTTTTTGTGAGTCCGGACGCAATGGTTTTGTTCGTAATCTAACACCGTCTGAAATTGTGCAGCAGGTTGTATTGATACGTCAAAAAGTAAATCGTATCGTTTTTATGGGAATGGGAGAACCTTTATTCAATTACGACAACTTGATTGCAGCAATCCATATTCTTCGAGATAGAAATGGACTTAACTTTCCAACCGACGGCATTACCGTATCAACAGTTGGTCCAGTTAATCAATTAAAAAAATTGCGCGAAGAACATCTAAAAATTCAGTTGACAATATCTTTACATGCAGCAACACAGGCTGCGAGAAACTGTATCATTCCTCATATGCACATGTACGCTATTGAAGATGTTGTTAAGCAAGCATTGTCCTATTCTCAAAGGCATAATCGAAAAGTGGTATTTGCGTATTTGCTTTTACCAGGTATAAATGACCGTTCCTCAGATATAAGGCAACTTGCAAAATGGTTTAAGGGCAAAAATGTTATGATTAACGTGCTGCAATACAACCCGACGAGTAATTCAAAAATTAGAGCACCACAAAAACAAGAAATGGTTGCGTTCAAACATCAATTAGAGCAAACAGGACTTGAAGTTACCATGAGAGTTTCTCATGGTAGAGAGATTAAAGCAGCTTGTGGACAGTTAGCTAATACATATAATAAAGCCAAAAAACAACAGAAATAATTTAATTAAAAGAGCCAGACGCACAGACGCAGAGCCGATAATATGCAGTTTGAAATACTGCTGTTATCGGCTCTTTTTTGATTTTAATTTGTGCCCCCAATAACCATATTGGAGCAAAATCAGAACTGTTGCTTGTCGTTCTTTGATTTCCGCAGCAGCTTTGAAAAATCAAAGCCGCCGTTTCTTTTTATCTTCTAATGAAATGACGCGGTATCACTGTTGAAATCGGCGGCTAAAGGAGGTAGCCGCCATGAAGCAAAAAGCATATCGACAAAATCCGACAGTTATTGACTTATCAAAAAAAGCCCGCCCACCACCGGGGGAAACTACGCTTATATATATGAACTGTCTAATCATCTGGATACTGCTTACAATGCCTATGCGCCCGTCCGGGCTTTTCGGACGGGCGCATTTTGTACGTTCAAAAAATTTTTGAAGAAATTTCAAAAAATCTTCGGCGTTTTTGAAAAACGCCGTATTGCCCCGCGAAAAGGGGGGAAGCACCACCAACTTTCCAACGAGAAAGGAGGTGAGAATGTGGAACCTAATAGCAGGGAGTTTTACAAACAGTGTGCTTTTCAGAAGTTTTGTAATACGGTATTGCACAATGAAGCTTGCGACACCCATAGAGAACTTCGCAGACACAAGGCAAAGGAAGTGACCTTTTCCGACATGACCTTAGACGAAGCGCGGCAGCTTCATACGTTTGATGAATATTTCAAACGTGAAGCCGCCGAAACCGTCTTTGAGAAAGCCGGGAAGAAAATCACGCCAAAGCTGCTTCTTGAAGCAATCCGTACTTTGCCGGAAGAAAAGCGCAAAGCCATATTGCTGTATTACTTCGAGGGAATGAACGATACCGAGATTGCGGAGCTGTTCAACACGTCGAGAAGCACGATACAGTACAGGCGGACAAGCTCTTTTGAGAAATTAAGAAAATATCTGGAGGAAAATGCTGATGAATGGGACGAATGGTAACGAACCCGGCTACCCGGAAAATGCCCTTGTTCCTTATCCTGTCATTGTGGCAGCGACAAAGGGCGACCCGGACGCCATGAAGATTGTCTTGCAGCATTTCAGCGGCTACATAGCCCGCCTCTCCATGCGGAAGCTGTACGACGAGCGCGGGAACGTCTATTTCGGCGTAGACCACGACATTCGGGAACGGCTGCAAGCAAAACTGATGATGGCTGTCCTCACCTTTAAGGCAGAGGAATAAACCGCAGCGGCGGCGGGACGCTTTCTCTCTCCCCCTTTTCCGTTCCGCTGCTGACGCGGCAGCAAAGCCATTCTGAACCTTGACAAAGAAAGCGGCGCAAGATAACGGCGGCGCAGCATAGGGCAAATCGGATACGTTCCTTTTGCGCCGAGCCATACGGTGGGTGCGCCATGACGCTATCCGGGTGAGGTTATCCCCGCCCGGACAGCCGAGCGACCAACACCGCGCCGGAAAGCAAGTGTAGCGGCTTGCGGGCGACGACACGCAGAATATACAATGATACTTCCTTACAGCCACAGTCCGAGCGTTAAGAGCGTCGCAGGCAATGGGTAGGGCTGCATGAGAACCATGCCGGGGTGAAATTCCCATGAGGTTATGCTAATAACCGTCCGATTAAAGCCTTTGTTTTATTGAATAGTGGACTTGCTGCTATTCATAGACTATATTATATGTTTGCGAAAGAAAGGGGGATTTTCTTTTACGCAAAACCAAACGCCCGTTACCACAACGGAGCATAAAATAGGAAAAGTTACTTACCTTGTATGTTCGTCCGCAAGTGAACGCGCAACGGACACACTGGATAAAAAGATAAAGAAGCTCATTCGCAAGGACATGGAGCTGAACCCCGCAAACGCCCGGAAATAGGGCGTTTCTTCACATTTTATACATGACACAGGCAGCGGTATGTGGTATAATATAGACAGTACAAATACCATGCTTGTCTGTCGTCGGAAAGGAGGACAAAATGTTACAGACAGACAAGATTACCGCTTTATATTGCAGATTGAGCCAGGAAGATATGCAAGCCGGGGAAAGCGAGAGCATACAGAACCAAAAACTGATTTTACAAAAGTATGCTGACGAACACCACTTTTTCAACACGCGCTTTTTCGTAGACGACGGATTTTCCGGCGTGAGCTTTGAGCGTGAGGGGCTTCAAGCCATGCTGCATGAGGTTGAAGCCGGGAACGTGGCGACCGTCATAACAAAAGACCTTTCCCGTCTGGGACGTAATTATCTGAAAACCGGGGAGCTGATAGAGATTGTCTTTCCCGAATATGAAGTGCGCTACATTGCCATTAACGACGGTGTAGACACAGCAAGGGAAGATAACGAGTTTACCCCTCTGCGGAACTGGTTCAACGAGTTTTACGCCCGCGACACCTCAAAGAAAATCCGGGCTGTCAAACAGGCAAAGGCGCAGAAAGGCGAGCGCGTCAACGGCGAAGCTCCTTACGGCTACCTTATCAACCCGGATAACCGCAATCATCTGATACCCGACCCGGAAACGGCGCACGTCGTAAAACAGATTTTTGCAATGTATGTACGGGGCGACCGTATGTGTGAAATCCAGAACTGGCTGCGGGACAATGAAATACTGACCGTCGGGGAACTGCGCTACCGCAGGACAGGGAGCAAACGCCACCCCCGCCCACAGCTCAACGCATGGTACAACTGGCCGGATAAGACGCTGTACGACATTCTGACAAGGAAAGAATATTTAGGGCATACCATAACCGGGAAAACCTACAAGGTATCTTATAAGTCGAAAAAGACGAAAAAGAACCCGGAGGAAAAAAGGTATTTCTTCCCCAACACTCACGAACCTTTGATTGATGAAGAAACCTTTGAACTTGCACAGAAGCGGATTGCCACCCGGCAACGCCCGACAAAGGTTGATGAAATTGACCTGTTTTCCGGGCTGCTCTTTTGCGGGGACTGCGGCTACAAAATGTATGCAGTACGCGGAGCCGGGACGCTTGAACGGAAACACGCCTACACTTGCGGCAACTACCGCAACCGGGCAAGAAATGATATGCTCTGCACTACGCATTATATCCGCAAAAGCGTATTGAAAGAACTTGTCCTTGCAGACTTGCAGCGAGTAACGTCTTATGTGAAAGAGCATGAACAGGAGTTTATCGAAACAGCCAACGAGTGCAGCGCAAAGGCAGTACAAAAGACGCTGACACAGCAGCGGAAAGAGCTTGACAAGGCGCAGAACCGTATTAACGAGCTGAACATCTTATTCCGCAAGCTCTACGAGGACAACGCTTTAGGGAAACTTTCAGATGAACAATTTGCTTTTCTGACTTCCGGCTATGATGAAGAAAAAAAGACGCTGACCCGGAGGATTGCGGAGCTGTCACAGGAAATCGACAACGCCACCGAGCGCAGCGCGGACGTAAAAAGGTTTGTCGCACTGGTACGCAGATACACAGCGATTGAAGAACTGACCTACGAAAACGTCCATGAATTTATTGACCGTATTCTTATTCACGAACTGGATAAGGAAACGAACACCCGCAAAATCGAAATCTTTTATAGCTTTGTCGGCAGAGTTGATACAGGTGACAAGCCTACCGAAAGTATCTCCTATTTCAGACAGATAGGAGCCGACGTAAAGAGTTATGCTATCTAACATACATCAAAAAGAGGTAAGATAACACCCTCTGCAAAAAAGGTATCGTTATCTTACCTCAACAAAATTTACACCCGAAAAACCATCGTCAGTAAAATGGCGGATGTTCTCAAAGCCATTTCTACGGGCATAATCTTCGAGGTATTTTTTCTGATTGGTAATGGAATTACTCTCGCCATTCAGGTCATCATCTCTTGATAATCTCTCATAAAGTGCTGTAATCTTTGAAGTCCTTGACATTCTCTTAACCTCCTTCCTTATGTATTTTCAATTTAGGACAGTTAATTTTATCGTCCTATTAAAGTATAGCCCTCCGGGGCAAGCTCCAGCGCGGTGGTGGTTTCTCCAAAGCGGCTTGCCCAGCAATCGAAGTGTCCCATACCCATATCTTGCAGCCGGTCATGCTGCAAATAGCGCTGGATGGTGTAAAGCTCTGTCATGGAGTTGGAAACCGGGGTGCCGGTGGCAAACACCACGCCGCGCCCGCCAGTCAGCTCATCCATGTAGCGGCACTTGGAGAACATATCCGAGGATTTCTGCGCATCGGTGGTGGAAAGCCCTGCCACATTGCGCATCTTCGTATAGAGGAAAAGATTTTTATAATTGTCCGACTCGTCCACAAACATCCTGTCTACGCCAAGTTGTTCAAAGTAAATCACATCATCCTTGCGGTCGCTGGCTTGCAGCTTTTTCAGCCGCGCCTCCAGCCCCTTTTTCGTGCGCTCCAAGCTCTTGATGGTGAAGCTGTTGCCGCCTGCGAGCTTGGTATCCTGAATACCATCGGTGATTTCCTCAATCTGCTGGTGAAGGAGCCGTTCCTGCCGCTCCGGACTGATGGGGATACGCTCAAACTGGCTGTGGCCGATGATAACGGCGTCATAGTCGCCGGTGGCGATACGGGCGCAGAATTTCTTGCGGTTGTGGGTTTCAAAGTCCTTCTTGGTAGTGACAAGGATATTGGCCGAAGGGTAGAGCCGCAGAAATTCGGATGCCCACTGTTCCGTCAG